>Ga0209979_1000231_pt1 | contig 85774 bp, 74 predicted proteins | sample AnhtaG_FD_183114 | JGI IMG/M metagenome (GOLD analysis project Ga0209979, IMG submission 183114) | Deep subsurface microbial communities from Anholt, Denmark to uncover new lineages of life (NeLLi) - Anholt_01485 metaG (SPAdes) (version 2) | ecosystem: Environmental > Aquatic > Marine > Oceanic... | reverse complement strand
GATTTCAACCCCGCCCAGAACAAAGGGCTCATCGCAAGAGTTGCTGACCTCCAGAACGCCTCCGTTACAGTTATTCACCTCAATCGTCAGGCAATCAATTGACGGCTCCACCTCAAGATCCATAATCACGGTCTTGCCAAAGCAGCCCCCCATGGGCGCCAGCCCCCAGTATTTGACGCATCCAGGTGCCGGGCTGTCTTTTCTGACGATACAGCCAGCAACTGTACTCAAGGACAACAGCAGGAGGGAAAGAGTTAGCAGTCGCTTCTTTATGCTAAGCAGCTTGATGACAATCCTCCTTTTCAATCTAATGTCTCCGGCGGGCCGGACGGCTTCCCGCCGCCGAGCCTCTCTGGCGGACCCTCGGGCCTCCCCGGTGGCCTTCTGCTGACAAACTCCTCGGGGCGCCCCCGTGGCCTCACTGGCCTGGCAGGTTGGGTGACTGGAGGCGCTGCTGGAGCTGGCCTTCTCCTCGTGACCAGGAGGAAAAGGAGGAGGGCGAAGAAGGCCAGCCCTGCTATCCCGCCCGTGGCGAAGAGAAGGAGATGGGCAGGGAAAGGTAGCGCTAGCCTCTCTGACTCTAAGGGGATCACCTCGAACATGGGTTTGCTCCCGTCCGCGAGGGTGAGCTCATCTCCTTCTGGGTTCATAATCAAGGTAGCCTGGTCACCAGCAGCTATGGGATTATCTCCATAATCGTGAATCTCTTCACCTGATGGAGAAGTGAGTAGATGGAAGTTTCCTGATCCCGTACCAAGGAGCTCAATCTCATAGGTATCTTGAGGCAGTGCGAAGAACCACTGCTTATCACCCTTTTCATCCTGCCAGAAGTATGAATCTATGGGTTCAAATTCTGCAACCTTATCACCATTCGGTAATATGCCTAAACGCTGTCCCTGCGAGTTGACAACAAGAACATCCACTGGGCAGTGGACTGCCACCGCTCTGTTTTTGGACTGCTTGGCATTGGGCTTAGTCCATTGTGGTTTCCATCCATTACCCTCATACATTTTCTCCATACTCTCCTCAATTGTCCAAGAAAAAAGAACAGTATCGGCACTATACTGATGCGGTTTTTGTTTTCCATGAGGGTCCAGAATAATCGCTCCTGATCCAGCAGGAGGAAGAGTCCCAGTATCACCCCACCACTTCTTCCCCCTGTCCCACAAAGCAACTGCATTGTGCTGTGGCCAAGGTGGACATACTCCAATAACTGCTGAATAGTCCCATCCCTTTAACTTAGACAGGAATTTAGCATTTTCATCATCTGCCTTTTTATTCTTAAGGTTGTTCAAAAACCATAAGGTCTTGTACTGCATGGCTACGCAGTTGAATCGGCAGGATTCAATATGGCCCCCACTACACATGAAATTGTTAGCTGCACCACTCGACCACGGTCCCGTTAATGCTTTTTCATCTCTTGTTCCGTCCGGCCATGTGCGTGGGCTCGTACCGAATTCTGTGTACCATTCCTTTATTTTCTCCAGAGGCGTCTTCCCGACTTTGCCCAATTCCAATACTTCACCTGGCTTGGGGGCATCCTCAATTGAATAGACCAATGGGATTTCATCCTCAACCGGCCACTTTAAAGCGAAATCACCTCCTGTATTCATAATATCCTGGATTGACTTTCCCCTTGAAGGGTGATTTGGTTTTACCATCACCCAGAAATCACCCTCTTGGTTCTTCTCTTTCTTAAACACCCTGTTCGTTGGAATGCCTAACACATCTGGAGGATAGTGTTGGGTGACCGGCTTCAAGTCCTTATTATCAACCACCACCCCGTGAATGAGCGCCAGATTGAAGGGGCGCTTGACTTCTGTCTGGCCCAAGGTGTTGGACTCTTCCCTGTCCTTGATTTCCACGCTTATCGTCGCTTGGAGAGGTATGTCTGTCAGGTACACATAATCCATACCGGCCGGATCGCGGGTGGTTAGTTTTGTGGAAAACTGCCCTTTCTCGTCTAGCCAGGCTCGATCGTTCTCTATGGTCAGGAAGGGCATTTTGTGCCCATCAACCAGGGTGATAATGGCGGTTGCCTTTTTCAAGGGCTGGCCGTCCTGGTCGGTTGCGGTGATGGATAGGGGAACCTCACCAGGTATGGGGATGATTTCAGGGGGTTTAAAGTCTATGTTTACTGCGGAGACCTTTGTTTCAAGCACCCAATCCAATTTATCTGCATAGGGTTTGGTGCCCACGGTCTCGACATAGAGTTGATAAGAGCCACTAGCATCTGTGGTTTCGGTCTTGCTCGGATCGGCTAACGTCACCGTCGCCCCTGGAATGGGCTTTCCGTCTTTGTCGGTGACAAGGCCGTAGATTTGTATGCTGGAAGGCTCGTAATCCTGGGTATGCAAAGTTGTCCCAGTTGGTTTGTAGCCCTCCGCCTCAACACGAATCGTGATCTCTACGCCCTGCTCATATCCCGGAGGCGGTGTAGCCAAGCAAAACGCACCATAGGTGCTCTCGAGTGGATCTTCGCCGCCTTGAACTTCAAGAAGCTGTGATGGGGAGACGTTCATGGGCTCGCCCACCCCGCGCACCTCGTCAGTTTTCCCTTGTGCTCTCAGTCGTTTATATTCTTCCCATGCTTCCCTTGCTTTTCTTGTTTCTTCATCTATTATCATTGGGGCAGCGGCAACATAACCATAATCACAGAAGCGAATTCTTGCGCTGTCGTATGCTGCAAACGCCTGTTGCGCCTCTTCCGTGCCTCCTTTACCCTGGTCTACAAGTTGCAGAAAGCTGTCGTAGGCCTGGAGCATCCCCCTCATACGTGACTCGGCCTCTTCCCGATCCCCTCCCTGGCCCAGTGGGCCGGCCTGGGCGGAGGGTATCAGCGTCAAGGCCAGGACGAGCAACAGAACCAACGAAAGAGCTTTTCTCACTTTCATCTTGGGAACCTCCTATCTACAGTTTCTAACGAACCAACAATCTCTGGCATGGCGGGTCAAGAGAGCAGCGCAATCTGCCTGCAAGTGTGCCATCATGGTGATCGCGCCACCTCACAACCCTCGGCGACGGCTTTCGCGAAGTCCACTACAACACGCATGAGCCGAACAGGTTATGACCGCCAAAGCGCTCTGTGATGCTGAAAATGGCCACTTTCTACCCGAAAAGCCAAAGGGCCAGTTCCGATCTTCAGCTATTGGCCAGCTACCTTAGCAGTGTCGCTTTGACCATTGGGCATTCCTTTCCGGACAATCCACAGCATACCGAATGGCAAGTTGATCGGCCAACTATCGCTCTACAGCCGATTATACCCACCATTGTAGACTTGTCAAACATCGAGAGCACGATAAATTGTGGACAAGGAGTGCCAGGCGCAAACCTGCTCAGGCTCCGCAGCGGCGGACTTACACCCACACTCCGCCGGACATAATCGCCAGAGGCCAGATTTGCCTTGTCCGGCCATGGTGACGCTCCCAAACATCGGACTTGGCAGCAGGGAGCAGTGATGTTATAATAACTCCCCCAGCAAATGACAAGGACGATAGGCGATCAGCAATAAGCAATATGCGAATTCTACTGTTCACTGGCAAGGGTGGCGTAGGCAAGACCAGCGTCGCCGCAGCGACGGCACTCCGCTGTGCTCATCTGGGCTACAGAACGGTCGTCGTCTCCACCGACGCGGCCCACAGCCTGGGCGACTCCTTCGACCAACCCCTGGGGCCCGAACCCCCAGAGGTGGTGGCCAACCTCTGGGGTCAGGAGCTGGACGTGCTCTACCAGATGGAAAAGTACTGGGGCAACGTCCAGCGCTACATGGCTGCGGTGCTCTCCTGGCGGGGGCTGGACGAACTCATCGCCGAGGAACTGGCCGTACTGCCGGGCATGGAGGGGTTGGCCGGCCTGATGCAGATCGTCCATCTGCACGACGGAGGTGACTACGAGGTCATCATCATTGACTGCGCCCCCACGGGAGCCACGCTTCAGCTTCTCACCCTCCCGGAGATGGGCCGCTGGTACCTGCGCCACATCTTCCCTCTGGAGCGCAGAGCTGCTCAGATCAGCCGCCCGATTCTGCGGGCCATAACCGATATCCCCCTCCCCGACGATGAGCTGTTCGACGCGGTGGAGGATCTGATCGGCCAGCTCAACCGCATGAAGGCCCTGCTGAGCGATCCGACTACCTCCTCGATGCGGCTGGTGCTGAACCCGGAGAAGATGGTCATCAAGGAGGCCCAGCGCACCTTCACCTACCTCAACCTCTATGGCTACACCACCGATCTGATCATCTCCAACCGGGTGATGTCCCAAGGGGTAGAGGGGGATTACTTCGCCTCCTGGAGGGATATCCACCAGCGCTACGGCCAGATGATCGAGGAGGCCTTCGCTCCTCTGCCTATCCGGCAGGTGCCCTTCTTTGAGCAGGAGGTGGTGGGGCTGGAGATGCTGCACCGCGTGGCGGAGGCTATCTATGGTTCAGAGGACCCCACGCAGGTGTACTATGTGGGTCGGACGCACGAGACGGTGAGGCGGGATGGGTACTATGAGCTGCGAATCCCATTGCCCTTCGTCTCCAAGGAGCAGATCATCCTCACCCGGTCGGGGGATGAGCTTATCGTCCACATCGGAAACTGGAAGCGGAACCTGATCCTCCTCCGGGCGCTGGTGGGGCTGGAGGTGGAAGGTGCCACCTACGAAGGCGATGTGCTGGTGGTGCGTTTTGCCTGTCCTGGCTAGGGAAGGGGATTAAGGAGGCCCAAAGAGAATGAAGGTAATGGTAACCGGTGGTGCGGGGTTCATTGGCAGCCACACCACGGCCGCCCTGCTGCAGCGGGGCGATGAGGTGGTGTGCATAGACAACTTCCACGATCTATACTATGACCCCGCCCTGAAGTGGAAGCGCATCGAGCCCTTTCGAGATAACCCGGCCTGGACACTGTACCAGGGGGACATCCGCGACGCTGAACCCTTGGACCAGATACTCGGCAAGGAGAAGATTGAAAAAGTCATCCACATAGCAGCCCTGGCCGGGGTCCGCAACTCGCTGAAGTATCCTCAGCTCTATGAAGAGGTCAATATCAAAGGGACGCTGAACATCCTGGAGGCAGCCCGCAGGCACGGGGTGAAGAACTTCGTGTTCGCCTCCTCCTCCTCGGTGTACGGCGAGCGAAGTCACGCGCCCTTCCGTGAGGATGACCCCGCCGACTGGCCCATCTCCCCCTACGCCGCCACCAAACGGGCCGGAGAACTGCTGTGCTACGCCTATCACCACCTCTACTCCATCCCCATAACCTGCCTGCGCTTCTTCACCGTCTACGGCCCCTGGGGCCGCCCCGACATGGCACTGTACCTCTTCACCTCGGCCATCTTTGGGGGGCGCGAGGTGCGGATGTTTGGCGATGGCACCTCCCAGCGGGACTACACCTTCATCGAGGACACCATAGCCGGTGTGCTGGCCGCCCTCGACGCCGACCTGGATTTCGAGATCATCAACCTGGGCAACTGCCGGACTGTGATGCTGCGAGACTTCATCGCCCTCATCGAGAGGGCCTGTGGCCGCAAAGCGCGTATCCAAGAGCTCCCCATGCAGCCCGGCGATGTGGGGCTCACCTGTGGCGACATCACCAAAGCTCAGCAACTGCTGGGATACGACCCTCAGACCCCCATCGAGGAAGGGGTGCGCATCTTTGTGAATTGGTACCGGGGGGAGATGGTTGGATAATTGGATAAGAGGAGGGGTGCTCACTCCTCTTCCACCGGATTGGTCGCCTGAGCCCCTTGCTGGAGGCGATATCGCTCCAGGAAGAAGAGGGCCATAGCGTAGAGCGCCCCGGCGACGGGGATGCCGAAGATGAGACCCCAGAAGCCAATGAGCCGCACGCTGACCATGACCGACGCCAGGATGAGCAGCGCGGGCATGCCCACTATCTCACTCATGATCCTGGGCATGAGGATTTGGAGCAAGACCTGCTGGTATGCAGTCATGGCGATGAGGAGGGGGATGGTCGCGCGGGAGCCCTGGATGAGGGCCACCAGCCCGGGCAGGAGCATGGCGATGGGGGCACCTACGGCGGGGATGAACATGATGAGCGCCGTGAGGGAGGCAATGGCCAGGGAGAAGCTCAACTCGGCAATGCTCATGGCCACAAAGGCGCCCAGGCCGTACAGGACTCCCATCAGAAGCTGCCCCCGGATGAAGCCGCCGAAGGTGCGGTCAATGCTCTGGGCGGCAAAGGCGAGCTCGTCCCGATACTGGTGAGGGATGAAATCTCTCATACGATTGGCCAGCTTGCGGCCGTCCAGCAGCATGTAGAAGCTCAGCACGTATATCAACAGGACACTGCCTACAGTGGTGGCTACACCTGTGGCGATGGCGAAAGCGTTCTGGACAATGAGGGCTCCCAGTTCCTGAGACCGCCGGTTGAGATCAGCGGGCTGGTACAGGGCCTTGAGATCGATTTCGAGGTTGAGTCTATCGAGCTCCCGTTGGGCATTGTCAATCAGCTCCGGCACCTGGAGGATGTAGCGGGGTAGAGTGGCCCCTAGCAGGGAGAACTGAGACAGGACGGCAGGGATGATGAAGATAGCCAGCACAATGATGATGACGAGTAGTCCCAGGTAGACCGTCACCACCGCTGCGCTGTAGGGCATATGGAGGCCCTTCAGCCTATGGGCAAATTGAGGATCCAACCGCCGATGGGCCAGGCGGATCAAAAGCGGTGGAATAGGATGCTCGCTGAGCCACTGCACCACCGGCTGCAGGATGAAGGCCAAGAGCCAGGCCAGGGCCAGCAGTTCTATGATGTCCACGAACGCCCGTCCCAGGGCCAGCAGCTTCTCGGCCAGGTAGTAGGCGGCGATGATACTCAGCAGGATGATCAGGATTCGGGCCCAGCGGTCGCGGGGCATTGCTTCTCCTCCTTCAATGACGGCGTCAATATTGTACAATGGGTGGGAGGATTAGGCAACCTGGATGGCTTTTGCCCCTGCGGTCAAGTCATGGTATACTAGCCATTGTCCGATGACAGGCGAGGATTCCCCGGAAGGGAGAAGTGGGACATGGGAGGAACAGCGACGAGGAGGACAGTAGCCCTGCTGTTGATCTCTGTGCTACTAGTTGGCACAGCGTGTACACGGCCCAAGCCGAGGGAGGTGCCGAAGGAGACGACACCTCAAGCAGAAGAGGTGATCCCTACAATGCAGCCCACTCCTGGGCAGACGGTCGTCTCAGTGCTGGAAACACTCACTCCGCCACCGACGCCCACTTCTGAGGTGCCAGTGGTGCCTTTGCCCACAGCCGTCCCCACTTCTACAGTGGCGCCCACCCCGACGTCCGAAGGAGTCCCTGTGCCTCCTGAGAGTCCCACCATGCACATCGTTCAGCGAGGGGAGACTCTGTTCAGTATCAGCCGGCAGTATGGAATTCCTTGGGAGGACGTCGCGCAGGCCAACGGGATCACCTATCCTTACTGGATCGCGGTAGGGCAGAAGCTGACTATCCCGCGGGAAGAAACACCTGTTGCACCGATCGGGGGGCGCATTCACATTGTCCAGCAGGGAGAGAATCTCTTCCGTATTGGACTGAAATATGGAGTGGACTGGCAGGACATCGCCCGGGCCAATGGCATTGTCAATCCCAATGAGGTCGTTGTGGGACAGAAGCTGGTGATCCCCTAGTAATAAAATCCTCGCGCATCATTGCTTTTATCCTCGCCCCTCGATCGCTTGCCGTCTTTTCCCCTGACGGGCAAACCTCTATGGCCTCCAAGAACACCGTACAAGGTTCGATAGAATCCCCATGCCGCATAAAACGCTGTTTGATGAGGATAGCCCGTCCTTTGTGATGTATAGGCTTCTCTGTTGGAGGGATAAACAGTAATGAAGAGTCTAAAGTATGTGTTCGGATACGCTAAACCTTATATCGGCCTTCTGATCATCACTGTCGTGAGCATGATCTTGCTGGTTGGCGTGCAGTTGCTGGGCCCATGGATCATCAAGATGATGATCGCAGCCGTCAAAGATCAAACTGGTGGGCAGGCATCTATAGAGCTCATCGGTCGGTTGGCCCTGCTGGCGCTGGGCACTTACGTGTTGCGTACGGGGCTCCAGTTTCTGAGGAGCTACATGTCCCACGTGGCAGGGTGGGAAGTGGTTTCAGATGCCCGACGGCACATCTATGAGCATCTGCAGCGGTTGTCGCTCCGTTTCTTCGAGGACAAGCAGACAGGCCAATTGATGTCACGCCTGATCAACGATTCGGACATGTTCGAGCGCTTGATCTCGCACGCGGTGCCGGATACGCTGGTAAACGTCATGATGCTGATCGGCGTCACCGCGGTGCTGCTTACCATAAATAGGCAGCTCATGCTGCTGAGCCTGATCCCCATCCCGCTGATTGTGCTGGCTATGCGAAGCTTTGCCAAATATGTGCGCCCCGCCTTTCGCGAGCGTCAAAAGGAGTTAGGTGAGCTCAATGCCACGCTCAACGATAACCTGTCGGGTATCCGCGAGATCAAGGCCTTCACCCGAGAGGAGGCAGAGGCGGCGCGCATCGGCTATCATATTGACAGGTATCGCGATTCGATGCTCAATGCCCTACGACTGATGGCCACCTTCCGCCCCTTCGTGGAGTTCGTCTCGTCTCTGGGTACTATCGTGCTCATCTACTTTGGCGGGCAGTTGGCCTTAAAACAGGTATTGCCCATCGAGGATCTGGTGGCCTTCTTCCTCTACCTGGATATGTTCTATCAGCCGGTCCGCGCTCTGAGCGGCGCGTGGGAGAATCTCCAAGAGGCCCTGGCGGGAGCGGAGCGCGTGGCCGAGTTGATGAACGAACAGCCAGAGGTACGCGAACGCCCCCGTGCCATCGCTCTGCCGGGCAGGGCACAGGGCCCTATCGCCTTCCACAACGTGAGCTTTCGCTACGCCCAGGGCGACACGGTGCTGGAGAACATCAACCTCGATATCTCAGCCCACACCGTCGTCGCACTGGTGGGGCCGACGGGCGTGGGCAAGACCACGCTGGTCAGCCTCATTCCTCGCTTCTACGACGTATGCGCGGGCGCGATCACGCTCGACGGCCACGACATACGCGATCTAACACTCAAGAGCCTGCGCCAGCAGATCAGCATCGTGTTGCAGGATGTGTTCCTCTTCCACGGAACGGCGCGCGAAAATATCCTCTTCGCTCGTTCGGATGCCACCGAACAGGAGATGATCGAGGCGGCCAAAATCGCCAACGCGCACGAATTTATCACCAGATTGCCTGACGGTTACGACACTTTGATCGGTGAGCGCGGCGTCAAACTATCTGGTGGACAGAAGCAGCGGTTAGCGATTGCCCGTGCAGTGCTCAAGGATGCACCGATCCTGATCCTGGACGAGGCGACTTCTTCGGTAGATACGGAGACTGAGCTGTTGATCCAACAGGCACTGGAGCGGCTGATGGTGGGTAGGACGACCATCATTATCGCTCACCGTCTATCCACAGTTCGCAACGCGGATGTGATCGTTGTTCTAGAGGGCAACCGCATCTTGGAAATGGGCACCCATGAGGAATTGATGGCCCGCGATGGCCTCTACAGGCGTTTGAACGAGGTCCAGATACAGATTGCGCCTCAGTGGGAGGTGGTCGGGGCGAGGCGAGAGCGTGTAGCAGCGTTGAGGTGAGAGGAACACTCGCTGACAGACCGGGAAACGACGTCGCGAACCCCAGGCGCAGGCCCAACCACGCTGTTCGCTTGTGCAAGCGTCGGCGTTGGGCTATAATCGAGGTGGGGCACCATCCCAAGCCGTACCGACCTGCGCAGCGCATGTCAGAACCGTTGGTTGTAGCGTAGGCCGTCCCAGCAGTATCCAGGGTGGGAAGGGGACATCAAGGGGATGTTACTCAGGCTGATTTGGGCAAAGGGGAAGAGATTCGAAAAGGAGCGAATTATCTTCCACCAGGTTAGGAAGAAATCGGCTGCCCACTTCAAGGCATATGGGGTTTACAAAGGCTTCCAGAAGGCAGACCGGATACTGACCGCCGAGGATATTCTGGCGCTGGTTTGATAAAAAGCGATCGGGGGGTCCCGTCTGTGCGGGAGCAATCCTTACTTAAGCACCAGGACCAGGCCTGGCAGGTCGGTAAGGCACCCGATCTGGTTATATCATACCATAATTGGAACCATTTGTCAAATCGAGAAAGCTGAGTTGATCTACATCGAGTGTGCCTTTGGTGGGTGTGACAACCGGGCGACGGCGGCCACGCAGCACATATCAGCGAGGTGCTTCACGATGATACAGCAGAATAGGAAGGGTGAAACGGTAGCAGGAGAGTCCGCCGACATTCTGGCCGAGCGAATCACTCAGCTCAAAGTGCTCTTCCCCGAAGCCTTCACCGACGGCCAGGTAGACTGGGACAAGCTGCGCGCCACGCTGGGCGACGGCGTGGACGACGGCCCGGAACGCTACACCTTCACCTGGGCCGGTAAGCGCGACGCCATCCGCCTGTTGCAGACCCCCACCCGCGCCACCCTCGTCCCTTGCCGTGAGGAGTCGGTGAACTTCGACGAGACGCAGCACCTCTTCATCGAAGGCGACAACCTGGAGGTGCTCAAGCTGCTCTACAAGCCCTACTTTGGCCGGGTGAAGATGATCTACATTGACCCGCCCTACAACACCGGAAACGACTTCATCTACCCCGATAACTACGCCGACCCGCTGGCGACCTACCTGCAACTCACCGGCCAGCAGGACGCCGAGGGCAACCTCCTCACCAGCAACCCCGAGACCAGTGGCCGCTACCACTCCGCCTGGCTCTCCATGATGTACCCCCGCCTCTTCCTGACCCGCCAACTCCTGCGCGAGGATGGCGTCATTTTCGTGAGCATTGACGACCACGAGGTGCACAACCTGCGGTTGCTGATGAATGAGGTGTTTGGAGAGGAGAATTTCATCACGGCAGTGATTTGGCAGAAGGTATACGCACCCAAGAACACAGCCAAATATTTCTCTGAAGACCATGATTACATACTTGTGTATGCCCGCAATGCTGACGTTTGGCGACCCAATCTTCTTCCCCGAACAAAGGAAGCAGATGCACATTATGGCAATCCGGACAATGACCCACGAGGACCGTGGCGGGCGGACGGGGTATCAGCACGAAACTACTACAGCAAGGGTCAATATGTAGTCACCAGCCCGAGTGGGAAACGTTTTTCTCCCCCCAAGGGACGCTATTGGACTGTTGATCATGAGCGCTTCTTAGAACTGGACCGCGATAACCGCATTTGGTGGGGGGCAACTGGGAATAACATGCCTGCCCTCAAGCGGTTTCTTTCCGAGGTCAAGCAGGGTATTGTGCCACAAACCTTGTGGAAGTACCGTGATGTGGGGCATACTCAGGAGGCGAAGAAGGAACTGTTGGCGACTGTGCCCTTTGAATACACTGAAAACGTCCTAAACACGGTCAAACCACCTCGGCTGATTCAACGCATGCTCCAGGTTGCCACAGATTCCGCTGATGGGGACATAGTACTTGACTTCTTTGCTGGTAGCGCTGTCACCGCTCACGCTGTTCTCAAACAAAACCGAGAGGACGGCCGCAACCGGCGCTTCGTCATGGCACAGTTGCCTGAACCGTTACCCAGACCAGAAGGCCAATTGCATACCATCGCTGACATCGGCAAAGAACGCATCCGCCGCGTGATTGCCCGAATGCAGCAAGAGCGAGAGGGTCAACTGCCGCTGGAGACCCGCGAGACGACGCAGGATTTGGGCTTCAAGGTTTTCAAGCTGGCCCCGTCCAACTACCAGCTCTGGCGGGGCGTGGGCGAGGACACACCCGATGCCTACGCTGAACAGATGGAGCTGTTCACTGATCCGCTGGTGGATGGCTGGACGGCGGAGAACGTGATCTACGAGGTGGCGCTCAAAGAGGGCTACGGGCTGAATTGTCGTATTGACCCCCTCCCTGTCCCTCCCCCGCAAGCGGGGGAGGGTGGCGACCGCAGGTCGCCGGGTGGGGGTATCTACCGCGTCACCGACCCGGACAAGGAGCAGTCTTTCACCATCTGCCTGGACAATACCATCAGCCTGGAAAACCTCAGCGTATTGAACCTGAAAAAAGACGACCTGTTCATCTGCCGTGACGTGGCGCTGGACGACGAGGCCGCCGCCAACCTGGCCCTCCAGTGCCGGCTGAAGACCATCTGAGGGAGGAGGGGGGATGAGGTTTTCACACACCCTGCTGGAGAACTGGCGCAACTTCGGGCACGTAGACGTACCGTTGCAGAACCGCGCCTTCCTCGTCGGGCCGAACGCGTCCGGTAAGTCCAACTTTCTGGATGCCTTCCGCTTTCTGCGCGACGTCGTGACCTCCGGCGGCGGCTTTCAAAAGTCGGTGATGGACCGGGGTGGGGTCTCCCTCATTCGGAACCTGGCGGCGCGGCGCTATCCGGACGTCGTCATTCAGGTCGCTCTGGAGGAGAGAGGAGAAGTCGTCTGGCGCTACCGGATTGCGTTTGCTCAGGATAATCAGAGACAACCTATCCTTAAAGAAGAAAAGGTGTGGCGCGGAAACGATGTGCTCCTGGATCGGCCGAACGACGACGACCGGGCCGACGAGGCGCGGTTGCGACAGACCTACCTGGAGCAGACGTTCGCCAACCGGGAGTTTCGCGACATCGCCGGGTTCTTTGCTTCGGTGCACTACTACCACCTCGTCCCACAGTTGATCCGCGACCCGGAGCGCTCGATAGGACGACACGCAGACCCTTACGGAGGCGACTTCCTGGAGCAGATCGCCCGCACGGGTAAGCGGACGCGCGATAGCCGCTTGCACCGCATCCTGGCAGCGCTCAAAGTCGCCGTCCCACAGCTCAGCGAGCTCAAGCTGGAGCAAGACGAGCGCGGTGCACCCCATCTGTACGGCAATTACGAGCACTGGCGTCCCAAGGGGGCCTGGCAGACGGAGGCCGATTTCTCCGATGGCACGCTACGCCTGATGGGGTTGCTTTGGTCGCTGCTCGATGGCAGCGGCCCCCTGCTGCTGGAGGAACCGGAGCTATCGTTGCACCCCGAGATTGTGCGCTACATCCCCCAGATGATGCTGCGTGTGCAGCGTGGGCGCAAGCGCGCCCCTCGGCAGGTTCTCCTGAGCACCCACAGCAGCGACCTGCTGCGCGACGAGGGCATCGCGGCCGACGAGGTGCTGCTGTTCATCCCCTCCCAGGAAGGGAGCGTGGTGCAGGTCGGCGCCGATGTCACCGAGGTGCGGCAGTTGCTGGAGGCGGGCCTGACCGCTGCCGAGGTGGTTATCCCCCGCACCCAGCCGATCAATGCTGCCCAGCTTTCTCTCCTCTGAGATTGAGGCCCTATGGAATCGGTAACGCCTCCCGTCAACGTGCTCGTCGAGGGCATCACGGACGAAGCGGTCGTTCGTCGCCTGTTCGAATACGCCGGGCTGACCTGTGGCACCGTGTACGGCAAGACTGGCAAAGGCGCTCTGCTGGAGCGTCTCCCCAGCTACAATCAGGCCGCGCGCTTTGTGCCGTGGCTGGTGGTCGTGGACCTCGATCAGGACGCCGAGTGTGCGCCGCCCTTTGTCCGCAGCGCGCTTCCCAGTCCAGCCGCCTGTATGCGGTTCCGCGTGGCCGTTCGCGCTGTCGAGGCCTGGCTCCTGGCCGATGCGGAGCGACTGGCCGCCTTCCTGGGCGTGCCCGTCGCCAGGATTCCGCTCCATCCCGATACAGAACCTGATCCCAAGCGCGCCCTCGTCAACCTGGCCCGGCAAAGTCGAAGGAGGGCAATCCGCGAGGACATCGTGCCCCGCGAGGGAAGCGGCAGCCGGGTGGGCCCCGGTTACGCTGGCCGGTTGATCGAGTTCGTGATGACCGCGAGACACCCGTGGCGACCCGACGTTGCCGCCCGGCGCTCAGACAGCCTGCGACGTTGCGTAGAGGCCCTGCAAACGCTGAGGACGAGAACCCGCGAGCGAGATTGATGGAGCTCAAGTTCGACGCCCGACAGGAATACCAGCTCGACGCCATCGAAGCCATCGTTGGCCTCTTCGAAGGCCAGCCCCGCATTGAGGCCGATCTGCGCTTCGCGCCGGGGGTGTCCTCCTTCGCTGCCGTCCCCAACCGGCTGGACTTGAGCGAGGCGGAGCTGCTGGACAACCTGCACGCCGTCCAGGAGCAAAACGGCATCGTACCCGATCCTGAGTTGATCTGCATCGAAGAGCGTATCGAGACGGCCCCTGGTCCCCAGGACGTCCGCTTCTACAACTTCTCCGTGGAGATGGAGACCGGCACGGGCAAGACCTACGTCTACCTGCGCACCGCGCTGGAGTTCTACCAGCGCTACGGCCTGCGCAAGTTCATCGTCGTCGTTCCCTCCATCGCCATCCGCGAGGGCGTCCTCAAGACCCTCCAGGTCACCGAGCGCCACTTCCGCGAGCTGTACGAGAACACCCCCTACCGCTACTACGCCTACGATTCGGCCAACCTCTCCCAGGTGCGACAGTTCGCCCTCTCCGATAGCGTCGAGTTTATGGTGATGACCCTGGCCTCCTTCAACAAGGCCTCCAACGTCATCCGCCAGACCACCGACCGGCTGCAGGGTGAGACGCCCATCCACCTGGTGCAGGCAGCGCGTCCCATCCTGATCTTAGACGAGCCGCAGAATATGGAGAGCGAGAAGAGCATCGCCGCGCTGGCTATTCTCAACCCCCTCCTGGCCCTGCGCTACAGCGCCACCCATCGCAACCCCTACAACGTCGTCCACCGTCTCACCCCCTACGAGGCTTACCGGCAAGGGCTGGTCAAGCGTATCGAAGTGGCCTCGGTGATCAGAGAAGGCGAGACCGTCCAGCCGTACCTGCGATTAGTGAACATCGAGACGAAAAAGAGAACCCTCACCGCACGGTTGGCCGTCCACAAACTGATGAAAAGCGGCGTCGTCAAGGAGCGGGCAATCACCGTTCGGCCAGGCGACTCGTTGCAGGAAAAGACGGGCCGCACGGAATACGCCGACTTCGAGATAGATGAGATCAGCCTGAGCGGCGGGTACGTGCGCTTCGCCAACAACGTGGAAATCGCGATGGGGCAAGAACTGGGGGCCGACAAAGAGGCCATCTTTGAGGCCCAGATTCGCTACACCGTCGAAGAACATATACGCAAGCAACGCCGTCTGAAAGATGCCGGCCTCAAGGTCCTCTCCCTGTTCTTCGTTGACCGGGTGGACAACTATGCCCGCGAAGATGGCCTCATCCGCCAACTGTTCGTCCGTGCCTTCGACGAGGTGAAGCAAGGCCACCCAGACTGGCGCGACCGGAACGCCGCGGACGTGCAGGCCGCCTACTTTGCCCAGCGACGCACCCGCAGCGGCGAGGTCATCCTCGAGGACAGCAAGACCGGCGAGGCTGAGAGGGACCGCGAAGCCTACAACCTGATCATGAAAGACAAAGAGCGGCTACTCTCGTTTGATGAGCCGGTATCGTTCATCTTCTCCCACTCGGCCCTGCGGGAGGGATGGGACAACCCCAACGTCTTTCAAATCTGCACCCTCAACCAGACGGCGTCCGAGATGAAGAAACGGCAAGAGGTCGGACGCGGCGTGCGGTTGGCCGTGGATCAGGTGGGCGAGCGGGTGCGCGATGAGAGAGTCAATGTCCTGACCGTAGTGGCCAACGAAAGCTACGAGCGCTTTGTGGCCCAACTGCAGAGCGAAATCGCCTTCGAGTACCGGCAGGAGATCGAGGCGCGTTACGGCAAGCCCACCGGCGACCTGAGCGACGAAGAGCGCCGCCAGATCGAAGAAGAGTACGGCCAGGGCATCCTGCCGCCCAAGCCGGCCAACGCCCGCAAGCGTGGCGTGGCGCGGTTGCGCAAAGAGTTCACCCTCCGACCCGAGTTCCAGGAACTGTGGGAGAGAATCAAGCACAAGACCCGCTACGCGGTCAAGATAGACAGCGAGAGGTTGATCCGTGACGTGGTAGGGGAACTCTGCCGGGAGGAGATTCGCCCACCTCGGGTCACCGTTACCAAAGCCCGCGTAGACGTGGGCCATGAGAGCGTGTTTGAGGCCCTGCAGATGAGCGCCGCCAGAAGCGTCATGAGCCTGGCCGGGCGCTACCCCCTGCCCAACCTGGTTGATATCATGGCCAACCTGATGCAGCACACCACCCCGCCCATGCGTCTCACCCGTCGTACCCTGCTGGAGATCATCAAGCGCGCTCCCAATCCACAGGCTGCTCTGGACAACCCCAACGAGTTTGCCACCGTCGCTGTGCGCATCATCAAAGAGAAGCTGGCCGACCAATTGGTGGAGGGCATCCAGTACGAAAAGATCAACCAGTGGTACGAAATGACCCAACTGGACATTGAGATCCCTGGATGGGAAGATTACCTGTGGCCGGCCGAGAGATCCGTGTACGACCACGTGGCCTACGATTCTGAAATCGAGCGCCAGTTTGTGGAGGGACTGGAACGCCGGGATGACGTCAAGCTGTACCTCAAGCTCCCCGCCTGGTTCACCGTGGACACCCCCATTGGCGAGTATAACCCTGACTGGGCCATTGTGATGGAGGAGCGGGACGAACACGGCGACCTCACAGATATCTTGTATCTGGTGCGCGAGACCAAGAGCACAACGAACCTTGCCGAATTGCGCCCGGACGAGCGCCGCAAGGTCCGCTGTGGTGAGCGACACTTCAAAGACACATTGGGAGTGAACTACAAGGTTGTCACATCCGCTCGCGAACTGCCATGAGATGTTCCTCAGTGTAGTGGCGGAGGTGAGGCGGATGATATTGGGGGAGGGAGAAGTATGACTTTCCTCGATGCAGCCTGCGAAATCCTCAAACAAGCCGGCCAGCCCCTACACTACCGAGAGATCGCCAGACGAACTCTCGAACAGGGGCTCATCGAGAGCAAGGGCAAGACACCATGGGCAACCATGAACGCTCAACTGGCCGTCAACATCAAACGGGCAGCAGAGGGTGGTCCGCCGTCTCCATTCGTGCGTGTCGGCCGGGGCGTCTTCGGCCTGAGGGAGTGGGCAGAAACTGTGCCAACTGCCGATGAGCAGCCTCAACCATCCTACCTCACCTACAAAGAGGCGGCGCTGCGAGTGTTGCGGGAGGTTGGTCAACCTCTTAGCGCCCAGGAGATTACCCAGAGGGCCATCGAGCAGGAGTTGATCAATCCCCAGGGCCTGACCCCAGACGCTACTATGGGCGCTCAGCTCTACACCGACATCAATCGTCGGAGAGCGGTGTCCCTCTTCCGTAAGGAGGGACGCAACCTCTTCGGCCTAGCTGAATGGGAGAAGGGCGTTAGCGGCATCATTCGGCTGGCGGCCCGCCAGCGGCAGGAGGTCAAACGCAGCCTGCATGAGCGGCTTCTGACCATGCCTCCGTCCAAATTTGAGCAACTCATCGGCCGCTTGCTGGGAGCGATGGGCTACGAAAACGTCACGGTGACTGGACGGAGCGGCGACGGGGGCATTGACGTGGTGGCCGGCATTGAGATTGGCATCCTTCAGTTGCGGACAGCGGTGCAAGTGAAGCGCATGAAGGGCAACGTCCAGCGCCCGGTGATCAGCCAACTGCGAGGGGACATGGCTTTGCTGGATGTAGATCAGGGAATGATTATCACCACCGGGGGCTTCTCTCAGGGTGCCAAGGACGTGGCCCGGGTGCGCAACGTGGCCCCTATTACACTCATTGATGGCGACCGCCTGACTGACTTGCTCATCGAGCAAGGCATTGGTGTGCATCGAGAAATAGCTGAGGTGTTGAGGTTTGACGAGGCAGGCTTGCATGGTGAGGAGACGACATAGAAAAACCAACCACCAGCTACTGGCTGCCCTGGTCTACCCTTCGGCAGGCTCAAGTCGGCGCAAGAGCGGCGACCGGGGCTGGCGCAGCCCGGCGGAACTGGCCCGCAGCGTGCTGGTGCCAACCAGAGAACGGCTACTGCAGTTGAGTTGTCCCGCGCGGACTCGTCGGACTCGCGTCGTGGCTTTTCTCGACGCGTTGAAGTGAGAGTCCGGCATTGTTCGAGGGGTTGGCCACACCATTGTTAGGAGGAGTCGAGGCTGCAGCCGGCAACTGTTGTGCACATGGCCCCGGTGCAGGCGCGGATTGAGAAGGTGAGGAGTCTGTGACAACGGGTGTGGTCTGGTGAAGGTGAAATCGGTGAAGGCAGGGAGTGTGTGAGATGGGCTACGACCCGGAGAGACACCACCGACGTTCCATCCGGCTGCGTGGGTGGGATTACACCCAGCCAGGGGCATATTTCGTCACGATCTGCACCCACAACGGGGAATGCCTGTTCGAGGACCCGGTGTTGCGGCAGGTGGTGGAAACGATGTGGCAACGCCTCCCACGCCATTTCCCCCGGGTGCGGTTAGACGAATTCGTGGTGATGCCTAACCACGTGCACGGCATAATCTGGATTACGGATAACGACGACGTAGGGGCGAGGCATTCCAGAAAAACGCCCTCCTTAACCGGGACAATTCCATCCGACGAGGCTGCACAATCGAGAGAACAACCCTCAGGGAATGCCTCGCCCCTACCACCGCGTGGCGTAGTGTCCGGTTCATTGGGGGCGATCGTCGGCAATCTTAAATCGCTTACGGCATGACGCATTAACCGCATCCGCAGAACCCCGCGCGCCCCTCTCTGGCAACGAAATTACTACGAACACATCATCCGCAATGAGGACGAATTGAGCCGCATCCGGAAATACATCCGCCTTAACCCCCTCAAATGGGAACTGGACAGGGAGAACCCCAATCGAACCGGGCGTAACCCCGAGGAGGATTGGTTGTATGGCCAACGAAAGCCGACAACCTTTCACCATCCCCGACCTCATTGACAACAGCGTCTCCGGACGCACCCTGAGCCACATCCTCAACCAACTCTTAGAAGTCGGCCCGACGGTGCACATCGCCACTGGCTTCTTCAACCTCGGCGGCTACGCTCTGCTGCGCGATGGCCTGCACCGGGCATCGCGGGTGCGCATCCTGCTGGGCAAAGAGCCGGTCACCACGGAGGCCGGCCCCGATGCCCCGCCCCCGGTCGAGGAACTGACCGAGGCGCTGGAGGCCGACCTGCACGAGACCATGGCCACCGGCCGCCGCGCCGACCACGACCGCGTGCGCGACTTCCTCGCCTTCCTGAGCCAGGATCAGGTGGAGGTTCGCCTCTATCCCCGCCGCTTCTTCCACGCCAAAGCCTACATCCTCGACGGCGTGCCCCCCTTCGGCACCATCGCCATCGTCGGCTCGTCCAACTTCACCACGGCTGGCCTCACCGGCAATACCGAATTGAACATGGCCCAGAAACAGGCCGCCGTCGCCCGCGAGTTCGCCGCCTGGTTCGACCGCTTCTGGGCCGAGGCCGAGGATCACAAATCGGCGCTCATCGAACTCTACAGCCAGGCCACGGCCTTGCATCCCCCTTATCTCATCTACATCAAGGCCCTCTACGAAGCCCTGGCCGATAAGCTCGGCGGCGACCTGGCTCCCACCGACGAGCGCCCCAGCCCCATCCTGCTGGCCGATTTCCAGCACGACGGCTACCTGGCTGCCAAAGAGATCCTGGAGACCTACGGGGGCGTCCTCATCACCGACCCGGTGGGCTATGGCAAGACCTATCTCGCTCTGCGGCTCCTCGACGACTGCGCCTACCAGTTGCGGCAAAAGGCTTTGGTGATCTGCCCAGCCCAACTCAGGGACATCTGGTGGAAACCCAAACTCGACGTCTATCGCATCTACGCCCACGTGGAATCACAGGAGCGGCTCAGCCAGCGTGACTTCCCGGTGGAAGCCTACGCTGACGCCGACCTGATCATCGTGGACGAATCGCACAACTTCCGCAACCCCTCGACCAATCGCTACGATAACCTGTCTCGTCTGCTCAGCACAGACAAACGCAAGAAGCTCGTCCTGATGACCGCCACGCCCATCAACACCAGCCTTTTTGACCTCTACCAGCAGGTGCGGCTCATCACCGGCGACCGGGACGACTACTTGGCCAGCGTGGGCATCTCCAGCCTGCGCGGCTACTTTGTCCAGGCCGAGCAGAACCGGGAAACGCTTCACGATCTTCTGGAGGCCCTCGCGGTGCGGCCCAGCCGGGAGTTCATCCGCTGCAACTACCCCGAAGCGGAGATAGACGGCCAGCGTCTTCATTTTCCACAGCGCCAGCTCCACACCGTGCGTTACAACTTGGAGGCGACCTACGAAGGGCTCTATGCTGATGTCGCCCAACTTATCGAAGGGCTGCGCCTGGCTCCCTACTACCTGGACTTCTATCGCAAGGGCCTGCCGGGGGAGCGACTGGGCCTCTGGGAGCGGCTGAACGAGATCCTCCAGGGAGCAGGGTTGGAGCCCGAGGAGGCCCAGGCCCTGGCTATGAGTCTGGGCCGACAGGCATCGCTGGTACAGATCCTCAAGCCCCTCTACCTGAAGCGGCTGGAGTCCTCGGTGGCCGGGCTCCAGATCAGCCTGGAGCGGCAGAGACGTTTCCAACAGCGGTTCCTGGAACAACTGCGGGCTGGCCGGCTGCTGGACGCGACATCCTTCCGCCGCATCGAAAGCATCGTCAGGCGCATGGCTGGCGAGGACACAGAAGTGGAGTGGGAGGAAGCCGACGAGGAGGTCCAGACCCTCATCGCCGAGGTCCTGGTCGAACTTCCCGAGATAGACCCTGCCGGCTACGATCTGACCGCTATCGAAGCCGCCGTGACGCGGGATGTCGAGGCTCTGGAGGAGGTGTGCCAGAAACTGGAGCCGCTGACAGCAGCCGAGGACGACAAACTGGCAGCGCTCAAGAGACTGTTGGCGGGGGAACTTCGCGGCAAAAGGTCATCGTCTTCACCTACTTCAAGGATACGGCCCGTTACCTGTACCGGGAACTGCGCGGAGACAAGGCTTTCCTCAAAGCATTGGGCCACATGCGGCTCAGCATCACCGACAGCGGGATCAAGCCCCAGGAACGCAAAGACCGCATTATCCGCTTTGCTCCCAAAGCCCACGACCATCCCGAGATACGGGGCACAGAACGGGAGATTGACCTGCTCATCAGCACCGATGTCCTCTCCGAGGGGCAGAACCTGCAGGACGCCGACACAGTCGTCAACTACGACCTGCACTGGAACCCGGTGCGCATGGTACAGCGGGCGGGGCGCATTGACCGCATCGGCTCCGAATACGACGTGGTGCACACCTACAACTTCTTCCCCGAGGATGCGCTGGAGTCCCTCCTAAGACTGATGGAACGGCTGCGTGAGCGATTGGAGGCCATCAACCGGGCTGGCCTGCTGGATGCTCCCGTGTTGGGGGAACTGCCCACTCCTCGGGATTTCAACGCCCTGCGCCGCATCGCCCAGGCAGACCAGACCATCTGGAGTGAACTGGAGTCATTCTCGGAACTCAACTTCGGCGAGTTTCTTCAGCAGGAATTGCTGGACTTTCTGAAGCGGATGGGGGAGGAAAGGCTCAAGGCGCTGCCGCCCGGCGTGGGCACGGGGAAGAAAGCGCCCAACGGGCGGCGCGGATTGTTTGTGCACCTGAAAGGTGGCAGCCAGCACTTCTGGCTGTTCTACGACTTAGCCACCCGCCGCTTCCTGGAGCGCAAACTGGAGGTCATCCGGCTCGTGCGCTGCTCTGAAAACGAGCCAGCCGTCGAGTCCGACTTCGACGTCTATGCCATCATCGAGCAGGCCAAGTGGCACGTGGTGGGCCGACTGCGGCAGGCGCGGGTCAAGCTTCCGAGGCTTAAAGCACCGCAGAACCACATCCTGAACTGGCTCAAAACTCGACGAAGGAACGAGATTGTCGAAGAACTCCTGGCCTACTTTGCCGAACCACTACCGGATACCTACCTGCGCCGGCTGCGCAAAATCTGGCAGGCCAACCGAGACAATAGCCCGGCGCTCCTGGGCGCTCTACAAACTTTTGTCCACGACAACCCTGTCAGCCATCCTGACCGGCCGGAAGTGCTGGAGCTGAGCGAGGATCACCTGACTCTTGTCTGCTACGTGGCCCTGGTGTGAGCTATTCACACCTCTACCCTTCGGCAAGCTCAGTGCGTCGCCGCAAGAGCGGCGAGTGGGTCTGGCGCTCCCTGGCGGAACTGACCCGCAGCGCACTGGCGCCAACAACCAGGCCGCTGCTGTAAAAGGAACATCAGATATGGCTCTGAGAAACTATTCGAGAGGAGATAGCAGCTATGACCACGAAAGCAGTTACTGCTGAAGCTTTCTGGATGGCCTTTCAGGCACTCTCCAGACCGGAACGAAGAGCTGTCATAGAACGTTTGCTCCAGGATGAGGACTTCAGAGAAGACCTCATGGACATCGTGCTCATCGAGAAGCGGCGCTCTGAGCCCTCCGGCCCCCTACCTGAGTTCCTGGCTGAGCGCCAGCGTAAGGGCCGCAGATGAACTGTACGGTTCGCCTCAAACGGTCAGCGGAGAAAGGGGCTGAGGCCTTTTTGATCATGTCCACACATCGTGGAACGTCTTCAGGCCCTTTGACAGAACCCTCGGCCTCGAGGGGTGAGAGGGCTCAGAGGCCGGCCAGAATAATGCCGCCTGCGGAGGGCACTATCGCGTCCTTTAGGTTGTGGACGACGCCGCGCAAGTTGTGGAAGTGATAGCCGTCAGGCACCGTCGAGAAGCCTACCGATGGAGAGGCTGATCAGGCTCCACGGCAAAGGCCCTGCCATAGGAGCACGAGAGGCATGGACAGGAAGAGCCCGCGTTCTGGATATAACCATAGAGTTCAGGGGGAGTATAGGTATGAGTGAAGGCAAATTCAGCAGGGATTACCAACCCATTATCGGCATCGAAGTGCATGTTCAGCTTCTGACCAAGTCGAAGATGTTCTGCGGCTGCAACGCTGACTACGCTGGAGCACCGCCCAACACCCACACTTGCCCGGTGTGCGCCGGCATGCCCGGCGTGCTGCCGGTCATCAACAAACGGGCGGTGGAGCAGGTGATCATGACTGGCTCGGCCCTGCACTGCCATGTTGCGGAGACGGCGGTGTTCGCACGGAAGAACTACAATTACCCCGATCTACCGAAGAACTACCAGATCAGCATGTACGAGCGGCCGCTGTGCATCAACGGTTGGTTGGACATTGAGGCCGACGGCGTGAGGCGGCGTATCCGCATCCGACGGGTGCATCTAGAGGAGGACACGGCCAAGCTGACCCACGTGGACTCCTACTCGCTCATTGATTTCAACCGCTCCGGTGTGCCCCTCATGGAGATCGTCTCCGAGCCGGATATCCGCACCCCAGAGGAGGCGCGGCAGTACCTCATCGCTCTGCGCACCATCCTGCGCTACCTTGGCGTCTCCACCGGCGACATGGAGAAGGGGGCCATGCGCTGCGAGGCCAACATCTCCCTGCGACCGGTGGACAGCACGGAACTGGGCACCAAGGTGGAGGTCAAGAACCTCAACTCCTTCCGGTCGGTGAAGCTGGCGCTGGAGTACGAGATGGAGCGGCAGAGGCGTATTCTGGACGCCGGAGGTAGGATTGAACAGGTGACTATGGGCTGGGACGAGTCGGCCGGGCGGGCGGTAGTACAGCGGTCCAAGGAGTACGCCCACGATTACCGCTATTTCCCGGAGCCCGATCTGCCGCCGCTGGTCATCAGCCGGGAGTGGGTAGAGGAGATCAAAGCTCAACTACCGGAGCTGGCGGAGGCCAAAGCGCGGCGCTTCAGGGATCAGTACGATCTGTCCGAGTACGACGCGAAGCTGCTGGCCACTGACGGAGCGGTCGCCGATTACTTCGAGGCCACAGTGGCCACCGGGCTGGACCCCAAGGAGGCGACCAACTGGATCACCAGCGAGCTTTTCGGCCTGATGCGTGAGGCCGGCCTCTCCATCGAGGAGACGAAGGTGAGGCCACAGGGCCTCGTGGAACTGGTGAGCCTGCTGCAAAAGGGGACTATCAACCGCCCCACCGCCAAGAAGGTGCTAGCGGTCATGTTCCAGACGGGGCGGGCAGCGGCCCAGATCGTCGAGGAGCGAGGGCTGGGCCGCATCGGCGACGAGGATCAACTTAGCCGCATCGTGGCGGGCGTACTGGAGGAGAATCCCGGCCCAGTGCAGGAGTACCTGGGCGGAAAAGAGGCTGTGCTGCGCTTCCTCATCGGCCAGGTCATGCGGGCCACGCGAGGCAAGGCCGACCCACAGTTGGCAGGTCAACTTCTCAAAGAGCAACTCACAGCAATGAAGACGCAGGAGAGGCTCCAGTGATGGGACAGGCTCAGAATCCCCATGAGATGGCGCTAGCTCAGTTCGACAAGGCGGCCCCCTATTTGGACCTCAAAGCGGGCATCGCCGAGATGCTCCGGCATTGCAAACGCGAATTGACCGTCAACTTCCCGGTGAAGATGGACGATGGGTCGGTGAAGGTCTTCACCGGCTACCGGGTGCATCACAGCGCTATCCTGGGCCCTACCAAAGGGGGCATCCGCTATCACCCTGATGTGACCCTGGAGGAGATGCGGGGCCTGGCCATGTTGATGACCTGGAAGTGCGCTGTGGTCAACATCCCCTACGGTGGCGCCAAGGGGGGCGTGGGCTGCGATGCCAAGACTCTCTCTCCTAACGAACTGGAGAACCTCACCCGCCGCTACACCACTGAGATCTCCATCCTTATGAGCCCTGAGGGAGACATCCCCGCCCCTGATGTGGGGACCACCCCCCAGGTCATGTCCTGGATCATGGACACCTATTCCATAGATGGACAGGTAGCGCTTCACTTCCTAGGGAGTGACCTGCAGCCCATACTCATCCCACTCCTGAGTTTTGGCCTCCATGAACTGCTCGTAGACGCGTTGTCCCAACGCGTCCTGCACGGCACGGGTCAATGAGTTGACGAGTCACCGGGGAATGAGTAATGCTGCACAGCCTCTGGTCACTCGTACGTTAACTTATCGCCTTGATCACTCCTTGTTCTGTTGACCAACGACGCGAAGTTGCGCAGGATCCGCAGTCCCACATCCTGGCTCTTCTCGGGGTGGAACTGGGTACCGAAGACCTGCCCCCGGGCCACGACACAGGCGAAGCCGGGACCGTAGTCGGTAGTGGCGATGACTAGCTCTGCTTCAGCGGGATCAACGTAATAGGAGTGGACGAAATAAGCAAAACTGCCATCAGCTACCCCAGTCAGGAGGGGACAGGGCCGACAGATATGGATCTGATTCCAGCCCACGTGCGGAACCTTCAGCCCCTCCTCAAAGCGGCATACGCGGCCGGAGAGGAGGCCCAGCCCTTGATAACAGCCCAGTTCTTCGCTCTCCTCGAACAGGAGTTGCATCCCCAGACAGATGCCCAGCAAGGGCTTCCCCTCCTCGGCGGCCAGCGGGATCCGCTCGACCAGGTTGGCTGCGCGCAGGTTGGTCATGGCATCGCTGACGGCCCCCACGCCGGGCAGCACCAGGGCCTCCGCATCCTGGAGGGCCTTTGAGTTATCGGTCACCACGGCTTGGGCTTCCACTCGTTCGAAGGCTTTCTGCACGCTGTGCAAGTTGCCCATGCCGTAATCTACGATGGCGATCACACTTCTTCCTATTCCCACTCAATGGTCGCTGGCGGCTTGCTGGAGATGTCGTAGACCACCCGGTTGACGCCGGGCACCTCGTTTACGATGCGATTGGCAATGCGCGCCAGGAGCTCCGAGGGCAGGCGAGCCCAATCGGCCGTCATCCCATCCTCGCTGGTCACAGCCCGTACGGCCACCACACTCTCGTAAGTGCGCCCATCCCCCATCACCCCTACACTCTTGACCGGGGTCAGGAGGGCGAAGTATTGCCACACCTGGCGGCCCAGCCCAGCAGCCTCGATCTCCTGACGCACGACGGCGTCGGCTTCCTGCAGCAGAGCAACGCGCTCCGGAGTCACCTCCCCGATGATGCGCACTGCCAATCCCGGACCCGGGAAAGGCTGACGGTAGACTACCGCTTTAGGCAGGCCCAGGACCAGGCCCACAGCCCGCACCTCGTCTTTGAACAACCGCTTGAGAGGCTCAATCAACTCGAAGTCCATTCGCACTGGCAATCCGTCCACATTGTGATGGGTCTTGATCCGGGCAGCATCCTTTTTGCCATGACCGCCGCTCTCAATCACATCCGGATACAGAGTGCCCTGGGCCAGAAAAGGGATGGCCCCCAGCTTCTGGCTCTCCTCCTCGAAGAGGCGCATGAACTCCTCACCGATGATGTGCCGCTTTGCCTCGGGGTCGGTCACTCCCGCCAGACGGCGCAGGAATCTGGGCTGAGCCTCCACATAATGCACCTTCACGCCCAGCGTTTGCCGGAAGAGACGCAGGGCTCGCTCGGCTTCGCCTTTGCGCAGCAGGCCGTGATTCACAAAGATGCAGGTGAGTTGATCTCCCACCGCCCGGGCCACCAGGCGTGCTGTCACCAAGGAATCAATTCCGCCTGAGAGAGCGCACAGGACGCGGGCCCCTCCCACCTGTGCCCGGATCCCAGCCACTGCCTCTTCAACGAAGGAGGCTGGTGTCCACTGGCCCTGGCACCCGCAGTCATGGCGCAGGAAGTTGCACAGGATCTCCTTCCCTCGAGGAGTGTGGCTCACTTCGGGGTGGAACTGAAGCCCGTAAATGCGCCGATCAGGGTTGCCCGTGGCAGCCACCGGTGAGTTCTCACTGTGGGCCAGGATGGAGAAGGCCGGCGGCCGGCGGGTGATGCGATCCCCATGGCTCATCCACGCCCTCAGGGATGGGGGCTGATCCCGGAAGAGGGAGATGCGGGGAGCGTCAATCGCCACAGTGGCCGGTCCATATTCCCTTTCGGGTGAAGGGGCCACCTCCCCGCCCAGTTCCTGGGCCAGAAGCTGCATTCCATAGCAGATGCCCAGCACCGGACGGCCGCTCTCCAGCACGTAGGCTGGCAATCGTGGGGCTCCCTGCTGGTAGACGCTGGTCGGCCCGCCAGAGAGGATGAAGCCTCGGGGGTGTAAGCTCTCCACCTCGGCTCGTGGTGCATCGTGGGGCAGGAGCTCGCAGTAGACATGGCACTCCCGCACCCGACGGGCGATGAGTTGGCTATATTGGGACCCGAAGTCCAGGATGACGATGGTTTGCTTCATGGCGCGCGGCTATCTTGACAATGTCCGCATTTGGATCAAGCCCATGTTTCGAACCGCTGTTCTGTGGAACTCCGCACAAGCCCGGACGGTGGTCTATTGCACCCCAGAAATACAGAGACTTCAGATGAGATGGTCTCCCTCTTGACTGTTGTTGGTGCCAAGTGATAGTTCTTGAGCAAGTTATGACCAGCAAAAGCAGTCTCTGGCAGCGAAAGTGGGCAGTTTCTGCCTGAAAACCACCTCATTCTGTGCCTCGTTACTGGGTTCAGAGGCCCTTTTTATCCGCTGTCAGGGACCTGTGTCATCCAGTAGTCTCTTTTCTCCCTCAAGTTTCTTTACGTCCGTGATGTCCTGGGTCACCTCCAGGGTCCCCAGGTACTCTCCGTCTTTGTCGCGGACGGGGAAGTAGCGGATGTGGACGAACCTTCCCTTGTTAATCCAGAACTCGGCCACGTCCCGGCGATCGCTTCGAAAATCCTCGAGTATCCGGTTGACAATGTGGATGCTTTTCTGAGGATGGCACTGCTGAACTTTTCTTCCGATGACGGCCCTCGTCCGTGGGAAGATCCTCTCCTCGCTCTGGTTGAAGTATCTTACCGTGTCCTCCTTATCCACGAAGGTGATATCCACCGGCAGGGCGTTGAGCATGGCTTCGATCTCCTCTATTGACAGCGCCCCAGTCTCGAGAGTCACCCTGCCTTCCACCTCAGGCTTAGGCACCGCTGCCTCCCTCTCTTCGGGAAGCACCTTCGCCTCCTCAGGGGTGAAGCAGCAGTAGCCCAGCTCATCAGACTGTTGCCTTATGTCCTTCCATTCATCCTCTGCCATAACCCTCAAGGAAACGGGGAAGAGGATGTTGTTTTCCTTGTGGAAGTGGTTTGTGAGTAGCTCGGCCAGAGAGGACGCCACTTCGCCCAGTTGTTTGGCAAAGTCTTGAAATTCCATACCTTCGCGTCCGTCAATGAGCCTGTACAAACTCTTCTTTACTTCTCTTATCTGATCGTGCTCCATCCACATAATCGCCGGAGGTTGTGTCACGCCGTGTTTTTCAAGATAAGGGAAGAGGACATTCTCCTCGCGCACGTAGTGGCTTTCCGAGTCCTTGAGATGCTCTTCAATGTGAGTTAGCTGCTCCAGGCTGACAGGATCAATTTCCCCGACTTCCTTAAGCCTACGAGCACTACCCTTCAATTCATCGGCAAACTTCAAGAGTATCTTGTGCTCTTCCATAAGGATGTGCACGGGATGCCCTTCAGGTGCCAGGGATTCTTGACCTTTAAGGGATTCTCTGAAGACGGCCAGGTGAAGTTCACAAAGCTTGTGCACTTCTTCCCTTGGCAACCCTTCCCTTATAAGTTCCTCTTCCACCTGGGCTATCTCGACAGGGGAGACACCCCTTAGCACCTCTTTGAACCTTTCTTTCACTGCCTCCGGGTCGGCACCTTCGTGCAGAATCGCGATCAATTCTTTCAGGACTTCTTTTCTGTCCTTACCAAGCAATTCGTTCGTAGTTCACCTCCTGAGATAATCTCGCTCATTGCGTCACTTAGCATCCTATCCCTGCCTGCCCAGCACGATAGTCTCTCTGCGGTGACGTACCGCCAACCCGGTAGAAAGCGACCGCATTGTCGAAGAGGACAGCTGCGATCTCCTCCTCGGGCACCCCTTGCTGTCGCATGGCCATGATCGCTCTGGGCAGGGAGAGGACGTCGGACAGGCCTCCGGCCAGGTCGGAGTTGAGCAGCACTTTCTCAGCCCAATAAGTCCCGGATCAGTTTGGCCGCTCGTTCTGGAGAGAGCTTGGGCGGCTGAAGGGAGAGGCCGGTCCAGACACCGGAGGCTCTGACGAAAGCGATTGTCTCCTCGTTGACGTGGTCAATCACCACCAGCTCTGGTTCGATGTCGACCTCGGCCACGATGGCCAGGGCCTTTTCTGTCGCCCCCGCTCTGCCTCTCCCTGGAGTATGCACCACACAGAGCATCCCCAGTTCTCGGCCAATGGCCAGTTGGCGACGAAAGACCTTCACTTCTTCGCGTGTCCCCCGATCCAGGCCAATCTCCCCAACAACTACAACGCCCTCCTGAGCCAGCAAGTCCGGAAGAAGCGCCAGCACCTCCTCCGTCCCTGAAGCGGGAATAGCGCGGGGGCGCAGGCCCAGGGCGATGTAGGGCTGGATGCCGTTAGCAGTCAGTCGCCTAGGCTCCCATTCCAGGAGACGCCGAAAGTGATTGAGGACGCTGGAAGCAGCGGAGAAAGGCAGGGCATCGTGGGCACAACTCACCACTGCTCTGACGCCAAAGGGAGCCAAGGTCTGGAGATCCTCAAAGCCCTTGGTATGTACACGGAGGTGTGCATCGAAGATGTTCATCGCTACCGGACTTCGGCGGAGCTCACTGCCCCCCGGCCCCCTCTCCCATCCCTCGGCGGAGGGAAAAAGGGGCCGGGGGGATAAGGGGTAGACTCAGGTCCAGAGGGTGTGGAAAGTGGGACTCAATAGACAGGCAGGTAACGCTTCACTTCCCAGGGAGTGACCTGGAGCCGGTACTCATCCCACTCCTGAGTTTTGGCCTCCATGAACTGCTCGTAGACGTGCCGGCCCAGCGCATCCTGCACCAGGGTGTCCCTGGCCAACTCCTCCAGTGCCTCAGCCAAGGATCCAGGAAGTATCTCCATGTGGCGGGCGCGTACGCGGGCCAGGTCCAGATGATACAGGTTCTCCTCCGCCGGTTTGGGCGGCTCCATCCCCTGCTTGATCCCCTCCAGCCCTGTCTTAAGCATCACTGCGAAGGCCAGGTAAGGATTGCAACTGGGGTCGGGACAGCGCAGCTCCAGCCGCGTGGCCTGCAGATCGCTCACCTTGGGCACGCGGATCAGCGCCGAACGGTTGACGCGGGCCCAACTGACGTACACCGGCGCCTCGTAGCCGGGGACAAGGCGCTTGTAGGAGTTGACCAGCGGGGCCAGCACGGCGCACATCCCCCGGGCATGGGCCAGTTGTCCGGCCACGAACTGTTCGGCTACCTTGGACAGCCCATACTCATCCCCCGGATCGGCGAAGACGTTTTCCCCTGTATGGGCGTCAATCAGGCTCTGGTGGGTGTGCATCCCTGAGCCGTTGATGCCGAGGATGGGCTTGGGCATGAAGGTGGCGTGCAGCCCGTGCTCCTTGGCCACCGCCTTCAGCGCGTACTTGAAGGTCACGGTGTTGTCCGCCGCCCGCAGCGCATCGGCGTATCGAAAGTCTATCTCATGCTGACCGCTGGCCACCTCGTGGTGGCTGGCCTCCACCCGGATGCCAAAGGCGCGCAGGGCATTAACCATGTCCTTGCGCACCTCCACCGCCAGGTCAGTGGAGAGGTCGAAGTAACCCCCCTGGTCATGGGGCCAGGGTGCGGTCTCCCCATTATCCCCCCTGCGGAAGAGGAAGAACTCCAGCTCCGGCCCCGTCTGATACACGTAGCCCATCTCCTCCGCCTCGGCCAACACCCCTTTGAGCACGCCCCGGGGATCACCCACGAAGGGCTCGAAGCCTGGAGTGTACACATCGCAGATCAGCCGGGCCGCCACCCTCCCCGGGTGCTGCTCCCAGGGGATCACGGCGAAGGTTGTTGGATCGGCCATGAGGTACATGTCGCTCTCAGCGATGCGGGCGAACCCCTGGATGGAGGAGCCGTCGAACCACACCCCCGCTTCCAATGCCTCCGCAAGTCGATCCACCGGGATGGTGACCCCCTTCACGATGCCCACCACGTCGGTGAACTGCAGATGGACGAAGTCCACGCCCTTTTCCTCAACCGCGGCCAACACACTCTCTTTGCTCCAGGTCTGACCTGTCATGAGCCCTGTCGAATGGCCTGCCATCTTACCTCCTGTTCAGACCTACCTATCAACGCTTAGGCCCCGGTTGTCAAGCTAACCGGGGCCTCATCACCCAGTCCACAACCAGTATAGCACAAACGAAGGGTTCTGTCTACTTTGGAGTGTTAGAGAACTTTTGACAACTCTACCAATCCCCTCTGTCAGCAACACCTAAAGGGGGGGGAACCTACCCAACCTGCCGAGGCTGTCTAATAGGCATAGAGTCGTCCATAGGGACGCGAGGAGAGGGGGATCAATTTGGTGAAGGATTGGCAGAAGACTTGATTGGCCTCGACGCCAAAATGAGCGCAGTACGCCCCAACCAGCTCTCCGAGCAGGGTCCGATCCTCCTCGTCCAATGGAACCTGACCCACCTCCCTGCCCAACTGGTACTCCTCCAGCTCACCCCGGATATACATGACCCCGCCGTGCATCCTCGTGCCGATGAACTCGGCGATGTGGTGCTGGCCAGGCTGCAGGGTGAGCCCCAGGACCACCAGTGCCCCGCCAGCCATGTATTCGCCCAGGAAGTGTTGCGGCGTGCCGCCGATGACGATGGCGGGACGGCGGCCCTGGTACTCCTTCATGTGGATACCCACCCGATAGCCTACATCGTCCCGGACGAAGATCTTCCCCCCGCGCATGGAGTAGCCCGTCACATCCCCGGCTCGGCCATGGATGATCACTTCTCCTCCATTCATGGTGTTGCCGCAGCCATCCTGGGCATTGCCGTGGACCACGAGGCGCGGTCCATCCATGAAAGCCGCCAGATCATTCCCCGGTGTGCCCTGGATGTGGATCTCCACTGGCGCGTGCAGGTCGGTGCCCAGGTAACGCTGGCCGTACACATTGCGGACGACGATCCGCCCCACGCCGTTGGCCACCGCCTCCCGCAGACGAACGTTCAGCTCCCGATAGCGCAGCCCGAGGGCGTCAATCTCCATCCTTGTCCTCACCTTCGTCTGCCTGCACCTGTTCACCTGTGCCCGATCAGGTGCGGGCAGGCACAGGTGTTCTACACTAACTTGGTCCAACATGCTCTGGCTCTTGCGTCGACTAGACTTTCCTCTGCAGTTCGGGGTACTCCCACTCCTCCAGTTTATCTCTTCACGGCCCACAGATCAACTGCTTGAAGACATGACTCTTCTCTTCCCTCTGGCGGCACAGATAGCCACGCAGCGGGCACAGACGTAGTCGGGATAGAGCTGTGCCTTCTGAGTTCGGTCCTCCAAGCATCTGGCGAATTCAAACTGGAGGTAGCCATCGCTGAACCGAGAGGCCTGCTGTCTGATCGCTGCAGCATATTTCCCGTTGAGTTGAGGCGCCGAATTGCCCACCGCCCCGGAGGGACAGTACTGAACGCAGAGCCCACATCCCTCCTCCTCCCATTCCTGGTTGGGGATATAGGTGCAGTACCGCTGTCGGTTGACCTCTCGGCGGATGTCGGTGAAGTCGGCCAGGGACATGACCTGCTCTCGCCAGGCCTCGGTCAGATGCACCACGCCATCACAGCCGTCAGCGATCGGCTCCTGGGCATCGAAGAGGACGATGGAGCGGATGGGGCCCATGAATCGCTCCCCCCGACCGTCGTGGACCTCATCACGGAAGACGGCTCGCGAGACGCCGAACTGCACCAGTCCGACCAGCAGACCCACGCTCTTTTGAGGAAAATTCCCTCCCTTACAGGGGCCGTGGTAATTGCCCTGGTGAATGGGAGGCATCGCCTGCTGGGAGATGGCACTGACTATGTCATTGGTCATGGGCACCACAGCTCGCTGAGGTCCATAGAGCTCCATGGACACCTTGGCCACCGCTTCGTCGAGCAGTTGGTTGGTCTCTGCCCAGGCCTTGCAGTAGGCATCATAGGGGGCCGGCTCCCGGCGCACAATGGCCTCCGCATACCGCTCAAAGACCTCCTGCGATAGGGGCAGCATGGGGGAGATGATCACCGCCCGGCCGAACCGCTCCGCCGCCTCCTCGAAGGGGATAGACATGCTCAGATAGTTAGGAGTGCCATCGGGCCGGGTCTTCTTGATGTCCTTGGTGGCATAGTATTCCCAGATTTCCCGCAGGCCAACCGGATGCCGCCCTATCAGGGCCGGGTTCCTCAGCCCCTTCCACAGGTCGAAGTCCAGTGCGCAGTTGGCCACGGCAGCCTTGACCGCCGCCTCCCCCTCGTCGTTGACTTTGTGATTCCTCCGACCGTCGGCCCAGAGATATTCCGGCTTCTTGCGGATCTCCTCCACCTTGCACCGCAGGGCCGCCTCGATGCTGGCCGGTGTAATCTTTTCCAAAACCATGATGCGCTCCTTTCATTCGTTGAGCATGAAGCGTTAAGCGTGGAGCGCTATTGCGGATTGGCTACACGCTCTACACTCCACGGGATAGGCCTTAGGACAGACCGCCAGACAGAGGCCACACACGTGACCACTGCGCAGGCTTCCCTTTCCGTCCCGATAGGCACCACACACCTCAGCGCGCAACCGGGCCTCGCGTCCCTCTTCATCGCAAAACTCGACCCCGGTGAGCGCATGGACGGGGCAGGCGTCCACACATTCCCGACAATCACCGCACCGATCATCAATCCGCTGCCCCGGCTCCAGTGGGCAGTTGGTCAGGACGGACGCCAAACGCACGCGCGGGCCAAATTCGGGTGTGATCAGCAAACAGTTCTTGCCGATCCAGCCCAATCCGGCCAGATGGGCCGCCAGCTTGTGGGAGAATATAGCTCTGCGTTCGCCAGGAGCCCGGTACTGGGACGTGGGAATGGGCAGAGCCAGATAGCCTCGTTCCTGTATTCTGCGTGCCAAATGCCAGGCAATGGAGTCAATAGCCGGACTGACCACCTTGTAAAGATGCCAACCATACACACTGTGGTCCGCAGGGAGCTCAGAGTCGATGTGATCCACGATAGTGTATGATAGGCCTATGCCTATAGATATCCCGTGTGTGAAGGATCCCAATCGCTCGCCTCCCTGGTTGAGAATGAACTCTCGAACCGGCTGCAGGTCGGCCACGCCAAACAGGTCAGCCCCCAACTCCTTCGCCAGGGAGGCCAGTTCCTGGGTAAAGCCTGAAGTGTGAACAGAGGTCACTTTTCGCCTCCCACCCCTCCTCGTTTCATCCTGCTCACCTTGTGCTCTCCCGACTCCTATCTTGCCAGCCCTGCCGCCTCTCCCAGCCACTCCGGTTTGGGGATCAGGGGCTCACACAGCCGGCTCACAACGGGCTCCCCACCCACCGGGGTCCACACCCGATCGAGCTCCGGGCACACCACCCGGATAGCCGCCTCCTCCGATGACAGGCAGAGGCGATCTCCTCGCACGGCGGCGGTGAGCGGGCGCAGGCGGATGCGGTCAGTGAGGCCAATCATCTCCCCCCCTCGGGCGATGATGACAGTGAAGGGGCCATTGACCAGGAGGCTGGAATAGACCTGACGTAAGTTGCAACATAGCGCCTGCTGCTGTGGTTCCATGCGCTCGATCTGGCTCCACAGGGGTGGGGCCATCACCTTGGCCGTCACTTCGATGGGCAGCCCATGGCGGCGCATGAGCAGGTCGGCGATGTAGGCCATCACCTCGGTGTCGGTGTACATGGTGCAGTGGTAACCGCGCAACTCCAGGTAGCGGCGGTTGATGCCGTAGGAGGAGATCTCCCCGTTGTGTACCACAGACCAGTCCAGCAGGCTGAAGGGGTGGGCACCGCTCCACCAGCCGGGGGTATTGGTGGGGAAGCGCCCATGGCCCATCCAGATGTACCCTTCGTAGTCGGCCAGGCCGAAATACTCCGCGATCTGCTCAGCGTAGCCCACCCCCTTGAAGACGCCCAGGTTTGGGCCGCTGGAGTAGATATAGGCTCCTTGACCGGCAGTATTGACCGCCATCACCTTCTCCACTACATACTCCTCCTCCCCTTGGGGAGCACGCTCCCCATCCACCTGCAGGAAGTAGCGCCAGATGAGGGGTGGATTGACGATGCCCGAGGTGCGCTGGTGGAGCACCTCCTCGGCGTGGATCAAGGTGAAGTTGTCGCGCAGGAAGGCCTCCACTGTCGGACGCTTATCCCACTCAGTGTACATCACGTGGAAGGCGTAGCAGTCGGCGTGCTCCGGATAGCAGCCATAGACGGCGAAGCCTCCACCCAGGCCATTGCCCCGCTCATGCATATTGTCTATAGCCCGTATCACATCGCGGCCCGAGAAACGCCGGCCACTCACATCCATGATGCCGAAGAGCCCACAGGCGTCGTAGACCTTATCCTGACCATAATGATTCTCGTAAACAGTCTTACCTTGCCCATTCATACCACGATCCCCTCTCCAGTCACCAGGTGCTTGCGGTAGTCACGGGGCAGCGAGATGAGCCCAAAGTTTTCGGCCAGCAGGTCTTCCTTGAAGCCGCCCATGTTCGCCTGGTCGCGGATCAGGCCGGTGTAAATACCCGCCCGGTCAATGTCGCCGATGAGGATGGCCCCCACCAGCCGCTTGTGCCGCAGCACCAGCTTCTTGTACGCCATCTCCTCCCGGTTGAACTCCTCCAGGACTTCGTACCCCTCCTCCTGAGGGTCGGCGTGCCCACCATCTCGGTGGGCACGCCGCACACCTCCACAGAGTTCATGGGGAGGCCGCCCTCATACTCTCGCTCCGCCCCGGCCATGTTGCAGCCGGCCACGTACCCTTGCCGATAGGCAAGGGGCCAGATGGCGATGGTGCGCCGCACCCCCAGCAGCATATCCAGGGCCTCCACCACATCCCCTGCGGCGTACACATCCGGAGCAGTGGTGCGCATCTGGTCGTCCACCAGTATCCCCCGGTTGGTGGCGATCCCTGCCTCTTGGGAGACGAGGGCGGTGTTAGGCCGCACCCCGATGGCAAAGACCAGCAGATCGCACTCCAAGCGCTCTCCCTCCTGAAGGATAACGTGACCTACTTTCCCCACTCGGCCTATGATCTCCTGAACAGTTGTGCCGGTGCGGACCTCCACCCCCTCCCGTCGCAGGATCGCCTCTGCCAGGTGGGAGGCCGTCCGGTCGAAGGAAGCGCTCAGGATGCCGTCAGCCAGCTCGATGATGGTCACCCTTATCCCCTGAGCCAGCAGCCCCTCGGTAGTCTTCAGACCAATGAACCCACCCCCCACCACCAACGCCCGCTGGACGCCATAGGCCTCGATGAAATGGCGCATCCGCCGCGCATCATCCCAGCGGGTGAAGGTGAAGATCCCCTCCAGATCGCCACCGGGTACCGAGGGCACAAAGGGGACACCTCCTGTGCTAATGAGGAGTTTATCATAGGATAGAGTTCCCCCGCCAGCCAGGGTGAGCTCCCGCTCCTGGGGCTCGACCTGCACTACCCACACACGCAGCATGGGCTCCACCTCGTATTGTTGGTAGAAGTCGGGGGGCCGGTAGAGCATCCGCTCCTCACTCACCAGCCCGCCCAAGAGGTAGGTGATGAGGGGACGTGAGTAGGTGGGGTGGGGCTCATCGGCGATGAGGGTGATGGGGTTGTCCTGGTCATACCGGCGGATGGCCTCGATGGCCCCCACGGCTGCGGCCGAGTTGCCGATGATGACGTACCTCATACTACACTTCCCTCTCCTCGTAGACCAGGGCCTCGTTGGGGCAGTGGGCCACGCAGACCGGCGTTTCCTCTACGTAGCAGAGGTCACATTTGGAGATAGCCTTGCGACCCTCGACATTGCGTCGGATGGCCCCGAAGGGGCAGACCATGATGCACATCCAGCAGCCCACGCACTTCTCCTCGTCGCAGAGGATGGCCCCGGTGAGGTCATCTCGGTGTATGGCCACGGTGATGCAGGCCTTGATACATGGCGCTTCCGCACAGTGGCGGCACTGCATGGCGAAGGACAGCGCCCCTTCCTCCTCCACCAGCACCCGTGGCAGGGCTCGCGGCATTTCCTCCTTGAAGGCTTTGATGATCTTTTTGGACCGTGAGTGCTGCACCAGGCAGTGGATCTCACACAGCCGACAGCCGATACAGTATTCTTCATTCACGTAGATGCGCTTCACTGGTGTTCTCCCATACAGTCACAAGTTGCAAGTTGCAAGTTCACTCACCTGATCTGTAACTTTCAACTTTCAACTTGCAACTTTCAACTCCTCTTCACGCCTCCCCCGCGGCCTTAATCCCCAGTGTTCGCAGTTGCACCTCATTGAGGCCCACGCCGCGCAGGTGATCGCGGTTGCCACGCAGGCTCTCAATGGCATTGATCCCCGTCCCTCCCAGCATCTCCTTGATCTCCAACGACCAGGCGTGGATGAGGTTGGTGAGCCGTCGAGTGCCGATGTTGGGGTTCAGCCGCTTCGTGAGGTAGGGGTCCTGGGTGGCAATGCCCCAGTTACACTTTCCCGTGTAGCACTTCTGGCAGAGGTGGCAGCCCAGGGCCACCAGCGCCCCGGTGCCGATGTAAACCGCATCGGCCCCCAGAGCGATGACCTTGACGACGTCGGCGCTGTTGCGGATGGAGCCCGCGGCCACAACGGAGGCCTGGTGGCGGATGCCCTCCGCTCGCAACCCTGCGTCCACGGCGGCGAAGGCCAGCTCGATGGGGATGCCCACATTGTTGCGGATAACGCTGGGGGCCGCGCCAGTGCCCCCCCGCAGGCCGTCAATGGCGATGATGTCTGCCCCAGCGCGAACCATGTCGCTGGCGATGGGAGCCACGTTATGCACCGCCGCAATCTTCACCGACACCGGCTTTGTGTAGTTGGTCGCTTCCTTGAGGGCATAGATCAGTTGCCGCAGGTCTTCGATGGAGTAGATGTCGTGATGAGGCGCCGGGGAGAGGGCGTCCGTCCCTTGAGGGATCATGCGTGTCTGTGATATCTCGGCTGGGACCTTCTCCCCGGGCAAGTGTCCCCCAATGCCCGGCCTGGCCCCTTGTCCGATCCTGATCTCCAGTGCAGCGGCCACTTGTAGATACTCGGGATGGACGCCAAAGCGGCCCGAGGCCAACTGAGCGATGGTATAGGGGCCATACTCGTACAGAGAGCGATGCAGACCTCCCTCGCCGGTATTGTACAGGATACTGCACTCCCTGGCCGCCCGGGCCAGTGAAAGACAGGCATTGTAGGAGATAGAACCGTAGGACATGGCCGAGAAGAGGATGGGCGTCTCCAGTGTGAGCTGAGGGGCCAGTTTCGTTTTCATCTCCACCTCTTGGGCCGTGAGGGTTACCTCTACCCGATCTGGCTTGCGCCCCAGGTAGGTGCGCAGCTCCATGGGCTCGCGCAAGGGGTCAATGGTGGGGTTGGTCACCTGGGAGGCGTTGAGCAGAATGTGATCGAAGTAGATGGGGTAGGGCCGATCGCAGCCCATCCCAGTGAGCAATACCCCGCCCGTTTCCGCCTGTTTGAAAATGTCGGTGATAGCCTGGGGAGTCCAGTTGGCGTTGGGGCGGAAGTCCAGGGGATGGCACCGCACGGTGAAGGCCTGGATGGGACAAAGGGTCACGCAGCGGTGACAGCCCACGCAGCGGGACTCATCACTGTAGACCCGGTCCTCCTCTTCGTCGTAGATATGGACATCGTTAGCGCACTGTCTCACGCACACCTGACAGGCAATACAGCGCTCTTCATCCCGGTCAACACGAAACTCCGGCAGAAGCAAATTCGAGGCCATGGGAACCTCTCCCAGTGGATAAAGCGACGGCCCCCCGAAGGATGAGGGAGCCCTTCGAGCGATCAGATGCTATATAGTCCACGGGGCCGCTCCGCAGTGGCCCCGTCGCCGATTTGTCTTCGAATGAACCCAGGGAAAACTACCGGACCGCTTGTCCAGGTCCTGCCCACATCTCCACTCTTTTGGACTTGTCCGGACGGGGTGGAGAGCGCCCGGCAGGGGGCTGCCGCTCAGTCAATCTAACCAAGGATTCTCTCCACCTCCTCCTGATCCGCCTCCATGACGTAGGGGACGCCGGACACCTCCGCTGCCTCCCTGGTCAGCGCCATGAGGTCATCCCTGTCAACGTACCGCAGGGCGAACTTTCTAGCCCCCGCCATGAGTTGCTGAAGCCCGGTGGTCAGCCGGTCATAGTAGGTGTAGATTCCGATGGCGGAGGGGGGGATCCGGTCGAAGTCCTCACCGTAGAGCTCCTTCAACCTGATGGCCCCGGCGAAGGTCTGCAGGATCCTCTCCCGGTACCGGGCACGGTCATCTCCGCACTCCTTCTTCAGCCGCGCGCCGTGCGTCTTCCCCACCATGGCCGCCGTCAGCGTCGCCCTGCCCATGCAGACGGCCTGGATGTAGGGGGAGGCCAGTGCTATGGCCTTGAGGATGTGATCCTCCAGGGAGATGCCGCCGGCAATGGCGCAACTGGGGATGCAGGCGCCTTTTTCCTCCAGACGCTTCAGGAAGCTGTACAGCAGGCTTTCCAGGTACACTGTAGGGATCCCCCACTCATTCATCATCCGCCAGGGGCTCATCCCCGTCCCCCCGCCGGCCCCATCCACCGTCAGGAGGTCCATTCTGGCCTCGGAGGCGCACTTCACAGCTCTGGCCAAGTCGGCAGGCCGGTAGGCGCCCGTCTTCAGCGTGACATACTTGGCCCCCAGACTTCTGAGCCTCTCCACCTCTTTGATGAAGGCTTCCTCGTCCACCATCCCCAGTCGGGAATGCCTTTCAAACTCTTTGAAGGCCCCTGCCCTGTAGGCCTGCTGATAGATGGGATCGTGGGGGGCAGGGAAGACGATGTATCCTCGTTCATTCAATTGCAGGGCCCTCTCCAGGGAGGGCAGCTTTACCTCACCGCCGATATCCTTGGCTCCCTGTCCCCACTTGGGCTCAATAGCTTCCACCCCCAGCTTCTCGATGACATATTCCGGGACGCCCAGCCGGGTGTCCTCAACGTTGCACTGAACCACGATCGTCCCGGAGCCGTTGTACCACTCCCTGAAGGTCCTCACCCTCTTCTCCATCTCCGGGGATCGGACGACCCTGCTATTTTTGAACTCCGCCTCGGGGTCCATGCCGCAGACATTCTCGCCCACAATGACGACAGTCCCGCAGATCGCCGCGCCGATGGCCGCCCCCTCCCAATTCACCCTGGCGATCTCCGTCGAGCCCAGGGCGCCGGTGAAGAAAGGCACCTGCAGGCGTATTTTATCCTCAGCCCCCACCGCCGTTGTGACATCCACATTGGGGAACAGGGCCACGTCCGGGTCAGCCGCTATCCCAGTGGCCCCCACACACGAGCCCTGGATGTTGAAGTGGGAGAAATCCACAGGGTACTCCTTCTCCGAGCCGGCCGTGATCCTGCCAAAGGGCCTGGGGTACAGCACCTCTCTGCCCCTCAGCGCGGACTGGCCCACCTCACAGGTGCCCCGGCAGCCATCTATACAGGTCACGCAGAGACCGGAGCAGGGGGCGGCATCAACCCTCGTCTTGGTCAGAGTCGCTGCACTGGCATTTGGTTTGCTAAAGGACATCTCGTACGCTCCTCCTGTCAAAGAATCAGGGGCTGGGACGCCCTTACGGGGCGTCCCAGCCCCCGCTGTTGAACGATATCCAATTCTGATGCCCCTGTTCATCCATCCAGGGCAAACTGCACGTGATCAGGCTCAGGTAAAAGGGGAGGGCAGGCTCAGTCCTTGTCTTGGCGTGCCCCGCAAACGATCGTGGAGCAAGGTAAAATGCTGGATCAGGCTCGTCCATAGGGGCAGTTTCGAGAGCCTGCCCTCATCTCCTGCTTTGAGCCCTTGGCCTACAGATATTGGAGCACAAAAGGCAGGAGAGTGTCCTGGAACGTATTTACAATTGAGGGAGTAGTAGATATGAAATAGGTCTAATGGATTGTATAGATACAATTGATGACAGCTATTATACCACCACAATCATGTTTTGTCAAGTCCGAAACCTCCTCGGAAAGTTGGTGCATTTCAGTTTTGGGACAAATTCTGGCATCATTACACCACCACAGTCTGTTCTCCTTGGATGGGCAGCTCGATCTGGGGAAGAATCAGTGGAGTGAACAGGCTACCCAACAAGCAGTCTGGTCGAGTGGGACAGTGGACTTAGAAGTAAGGGAACGGGGATGCTGGAGAAGATTGGACAAATCGCCACATCTGACAGTAGTGTGTGGAGATAGGCTCAGGAATGGGGTGAGTGCTTTAGTGTGATCGAAAGTGGAACAGGCTGCTGCCAATGTGCCGCTGGGGAAGGAAAAAGCTCCGGGCAGAGAGGTTAGACAGGCAGAGTGGAAGAAGACTGAAAGGAACTGGAAGTCGGGTGTGTATTTGGTGTAGAGGTGCACTTACCGACTTTCGCACCGAGAACTAGCGCTAGACCCAGCCACGTAGTTTGCAGGCCCCGGCCACGCGGCTCACGGCCACGATGTAGGCGCCCATGCGGTTATTGACCCCGTGCCTCTGCGCCGCATCGTGTACAGCGTGGAAGGCAGCGGTTATCTTCTTATCCAACCGCTCGTGGACGGTCTCCAGATCCCAGTAGTAGTCATAGGCATTCTGCACCTGCTCGAAGTAGGAGACAGTCACGCCACCAGCGTTGCACAGGAAGTCGGGGATAACGTAGACGCCGTTCTTGAACATAATCTCGTCCGCCGCCGGGGTGGTGGGACCGTTGGCTAACTCGGCCACAACACGGGCCTTGATGTTGCCAGTGTTGGCGGCGGTGATCTGTTTCTCCAGCGCAGCCGGCATCAGCAAGACGACGTCTAGTTCCAGTAACTCAGCGTTGGTGACGTTCTTCGCGCCAGGGAAGCCGCTCACTGATCCGGTCTCTTGCTTGTGGGCGATGACCGCCTTCGCGTCAAGGCCACCCGGGTCGTAGATGCCACCCTTGGAGTCGGAGACAGCAACGACTTTGAGACCGAGCAGTTCCTGCCCCAATATATGAGCGAACTGGCCAGCGTTGCCGTAGCCCTGGACAGCGGCCGTAGCGCCTGCCAGGTCAATGCCCAGTGCACTGGCCGCCTCGCGGATGCAATACATCCCGCCACGTGCAGCAGCGTCTTCCCGGCCCTGAGAGCCGCCTAGAGGGATGGGCTTACCGGTGATGACACCGGGGACGTTGTATCCCCTCATAAAAGAGTATTCATCCATCATCCAGGCCATAATCTGCGGCGTGGTATAGACGTCAGGCGCAGGGATGTCCACCTCCTCGCCCAGGATGCGGCCGACCTGGCGGATATAGGCGCGACTCAGCCGCTCTAGTTCCCGCTCCGACATCCCCTTGGGATTGCAAATAATGCCGCCCTTCCCGCCGCCCAGCGGCAGGTCCATCACAGCCGTTTTCCAGGTCATCCACGCAGCGAGGGCGCGGACCATGTCAATGTTCCCCTGGGGATGATAGCGGATGCCACCCTTCGTCGGCCCGCGGGCATCGTTGTACTGGACACGGAAGCCATGGAAAATCTTGGTCGTGCCGTCGTCCATCCGCACCGGGAGCGTGACGTGTAGTTCACGCAGCGGCCAGCGCAATAGTTCGTGTATTGCTGGATCCAGGCCCATGATCTTGGCCGCTTGGTCCAACTGTATCTGTGCGATGGCAAAGGGGTTTAGTTCTTCTAACATATTCGACATATTCCTTCTTCGTGTCGAAGATATGTGACAACCTTCGGGGCTAGCAATGGTTTTATTGCCTGTCTTGCCTGCTCCGCAAACGATCGCGGAGCAGGGTGAAATGCTGGATCAGGATCTCCCTCCCCTCTCCATACCGGCCCGCCACGATGGCCTCCACCATCGCTCTGTGGCTGGACCACATCTCCTCGTAGTACTTGTAATCGAAGTACAGGTGCAGGCCCACCGCCTCATATGCATCCCAGTAGGCCCTCAACAGGCCCAGCACGAACTCGTTGTCCAGCCTGGCGAAGGTGAGCAGGTGGAGCCCCCGATGTTCTCTGTGGGGGATCTCCACCGGATCGCCTCGCAGCCTGCGCTCAGCGCGCTCGATGATCCGCTGCAGCTCATCCTTGTCCTCCGGGCTGAGCTTGCGCGTCGCATCCTCCCAGAAGGCAGCCTCCAACTGGGTCCTGACCTCATAGTAGCGGTCGAAGTTCTTCCTGTCGAGCGTGACGCTGTATAAGAGGAGGGTTCGGATGGGGGTGTAGAAGTCGAGGGGCTGGACATAGGTGCCGTCGCCGGGCCGCATCTCCACCACCCCCCAGGACTCGGCGGCGATCAGTTCTTCCCGCAGCTTGCCCCTGCTCACGCCCAATTTCTTGGAGAGCTCATCCATGGAGGGCAGTTTCGAGGGCCCGCCCTCGCCTTCTGCTTTGAGCCCTTGGTCTACGATGTATTGGAGTATAGAGGGCAGGAGTGTATCTTGAAACATCTCTCCCGTTGAAGGAATGACCAATATAGAATGGGTATAATGGATTGGCCAGGTATGACTGATCGCACTTATTATACCAACACACTCATGCTGTGTCAAGTCTGAACGGGAAGGGGCAGGGCCAGTCAGTTTTCGCCGGAACATTGATCGAGCGTCATCCCAGGTAGCCAAAGCATAAGCGTGAAGCAGCGTGTTGAGACGAATTGCGGCATCTGCGCAGGTCTGGCCGCCTGATTTTGGTGAGTTGGCGGCTACTCAATCAACGCCTGCCTACCCTTGGGCCGAAAACTGAATGACCCTGTGGCCCTTATCCCGGCCATTGACCGGGTGCACAAGGCGACGCTGGTGAGGGGGATTTATCCGTAGAAAAAAGGCATCGCGCTAAAAGTGACACGTTGCCGATCAGTTGTCTGCGATCTGTCATTCTGAGCAACCGGAGGGAGCGAAGAATCTCGTTTCCGGCGAATGAGACTCTTCGCTCCGCTCAGAGTGACAAATACAAGTGTGACGTTTCCCTCAATGCGAAAAAGGTTGCAAGTTGGGGGTTCCAACAGGCCACCAGACGCCAAAGGTGGCGTCGCTTGCCCATTTTGCCTGTTCCGTATCCGCCTGTGAAGACCCCCAGTTTCTCTGGACGGGCCGTCAGGTCAGTCTCGGAGAAAGCGGGGGTCTGCTATTTGGAGGAACAGGGGCACGATGGTATACTCATGCCCTCGAAACCAACCCCTTTCGGGAGTCATCAGTGCGTCTTATCGGATTCATCTACCTGATCGCTGCATCGCTGCTGGCTATCTACGGGCTCAACGCCCTGGCGCTGAGCCTGCTCTATCTCCACCACCGTCGCCAGCGACTGCCGACCCCGCCCCTGGACGAGGCACCGCTGGTGACGGTGCAACTGCCCACTTATAACGAAGCCCACGTGGTGCAGCGGCTCATTGACGCCACCGCCGCGCTGGACTATCCCTCCGAGCGGCTCGAAATCCAGGTGCTGGATGATTCAACGGATGAGACCAGCTCCCTGGCCCAAGCGCGGGTGGCCTTTCACCGCGCTCGAGGGGTGGACATCGCCCTCCTGCATCGCCAGGAACGCACCGGGTTCAAGGCTGGCGCGCTGGCGGAGGGGATGACGTTGGCCCACGGCGAGTTCATCGCCATCTTCGACGCCGACTTCCTCCCGCCGCGTGATTTCCTGCAGCGCACCATTCCCCACTTTGGGGATCGCCCCCGCCTGGGGCTGATCCAGGCCCGCTGGGGGCACCTCAACGCCGCCTACTCCCCCCTAACGCGGGCCCAGGCCCTGGTCCTGGATGGCCACTTCGGGGTAGAGCAGTTGGCGCGCAACCGGAGCGGGCTGTTCATGAATTTTAACGGCAGTGCGGGGGTATGGCGGCGGGCCTGCATCGAGGATGCCGGTGGTTGGGGGGGCGAAACCATCTGCGAGGATATGGACCTCAGCTACCGGGCGCAACTGGCGGGCTGGGAGTTCCTGTACCTGCCCCATGTCCAGGCCCCGGCCGAGCTGCCACCCCAGATACACGCCTTCAAACGCCAGCAGTTCCGCTGGGCCAAAGGTGCTACCCAATGCCTGCTGAGGTTGGGCTCCCCGCTGCTCTGCGCGCCCATTCCCCTGACCAAACGGATCGAAGGGCTGCTTCACCTCAGCGGCTATCTGATCCATCCCCTCGCATTGGGCCTATTGCTTCTCTTGCTGCCCCTGCTGTGGGGAGAAGTCCATCTGGGCGGGCCAGTCACCTACCTGGGCCTGGCCGGGCTGGGCCCACTTCTGCTCTTTACCCTGGGACAGCAGGCCCTCTATCCCGACTGGCCCCGTCGCCTGCTGGCCCTGCCGCTGGTCATCGTGGTGGGGACAGGTATTGCGGTCAACAACACCTGGGCGGTGGTCGAGGCGTTTCTGGGAAGGGATAGCCCCTTCCAGCGGACACCCAAGTTCCGCGTCGAGTCGCCCTGCGACCATTGGGCAGGCAGCCACTACGCGCTGCCGTGGGACCGCATCACCTGGGCCGAGATGGGAGCGGCGCTCTACGCTCTGACGGCCATAGGTGTGGCCTGGGTGCGCGGCGTGTGGGGTGCCATCCCCTTTCTGCTGTTGTACTTCGCCAGCTTCGCCTATGTGGGGGGGTTAAGCCTGTGGCACGGAGCGCGAACAGTGTCGTCTTGGAGACGCCTAAGTGCCAGACTTTGTTCTGGAAAATATGGCGACCTGGGATCTTGGCACTCAAGCGCTGATTTGGGGATGTACAATAACCTTCTGCAGGGAAGGGAAAACGGAAAGGTACTTTGAGATTCACTGAGCCACTGTTCGGCTAAATAGTTACAACAGAAGGGGGAGTGGATACCCGAGTGGCGTTCTACCGCCAATATCTCTCCTCCATACCCAAGCAGGACCGGCTGCTTTAACACCTGTCGTCGATCACGGACGGCCTCCGGCGTGCAAGCGTGTTTCGTCTAAGCTGAGTGTGGTTCGCCGTGCTATTCATCATTCTGACGCTGGATCCGTTGCTGGGATTTGATTGAAGCAAGAAAAGCTTGTTGAATCCGACTAAAATCCACTTCTCCTTATTGAGGGGGCACAGTACCATGGCTCGCAATCATCTCCGTGACATATGCCTAGTGCGCGGACAAGCTTCCTACGCAACTGTCTTACTCTCTGATTGATGATTTCGCCCTCTAATATACTTGCTTTGTATTGATTTATCAGTTGCTGGATTGTATCATCATCATCTTGAACATCAGACGTGTCCTTAAATTGTAAAGCGTCCCTCTTGCACGCTTATCTAAACCCTCCACGTGTGGTCCTATAGCCGATCTAACTTGGCCAGGCTTGAGTAGGGACCATTGGCCTAGCCGCGCATGGGCTCTTTCACATGATTCCAACCTCAATGAGACGCTGCGCAATCTGTCTTTCTACTTCTTCCACTGACTTTGCACCATCAATGACCCGGCCTTGTGGAAAGTGGTCTCTTAGAATATCTTTGTATTTCTGCCGATGTTGATCGAGCTTGGTGGGGTCCTCATATATGCTGATCTTCTTCCCAGTTTCCCGGGATCTACGATTGACACGCTGCCAAGCGACCTGGGCGGGGATGTCCAGAAGAATGATTAAGTCCGGCGTGGGAACGAATCGATGCAAAAACAAGGCATAGGGGATGTCCGCTTCCTCCGTCGATTGGTAGACCATAGAACTCAAAAAACTTCGAACTGAGACGACTATCTTGCCGGCTCGGAGAGCAGGTCTAACGTCAGTCGACATAAGACAAAAGCGGTCACCTGCGAAGAGGAAGAGTTCACCCGGTCGGCCGTCAACCTGTCTTTCGTAGAATCTCTCTCTCCATGCATGCAAGGCTGGCTTGAGTCGTTCCGTCGGTTCGACGACTTTGCACGCCTCTTTTCCTTTCGCCCTCAGCCGACTTAGCAGCCTTTCAGCTTGAGTCTCCTTGCCTGCGCCACTTATGCCTTCAAGCACCAAGTATTTTCCGGGCAGTTGTTCTACTGGCAGTATCGGCTCTTTCTCCAGAAGAGATAGGAAATATTCGACAAAGAGATATTCTTTCATTGCCAATCGGCGGCTTTCAGGAAACTCTAGATCCTCGATCCTGTCCGTCATTTTGACCTTGAGACGCTCAAAGAATCTGTCCACTCCTTGATTGTTTTCTCCAGTCCAGAGAGCGGATCTCAAGATTCCCCATGCTCCAACTCCGGCCAGAAAGTCAGCGTCTTTCAGGATCTTGCCCTCGAGACTGTGGGGGGAGATATCACGTTGGTCATGCTCAGAAATTGCTTCACAAACCAGTTCTACTTTCCCTTGAGCGAAATCAATATTTGTCAAAACATCACGTGCAAATTGGGCAGACCTCAACGCGCTGTCACGACCTGCCAGTTCACGATCCGCCCGCCCCAAATCGTGTAACATTGCGGCGGCCGTGATCACCTCTGGGTCGCCACCGTATATTGTCCGAAGTTGCCCAGCGAACACTAGGACGCGTTCCAGGTGGGTCAAATCATGGCTCGGGCTGGTTACAAGGCCTTGAATCTGCTGCCAAATTGTAGCTTTGAGCTTTGCATCCATCATTCGTCTCTATGAACCCCCTGCTGTTGTTCCCTCTGCAACGTGGGGCAGTTCCGGGGGTGATTGTCTTATCCCCAAGGAAGCGAGGGGTGAAAGGTCGCGGAAAAAGAAGTAGCGAGCATCGTGATCCGTCGCCGGTTTGGCGCCAGAAAACCAAGAAATGTCAAGAAAGGACCTCAACTCTGGATAGCGAAACTTGCGTTTCTGCGTCTCCCTTGGCACATCTTCGACTTCCGTGACATCTTCCCAACGAACTGGGAGTGGCACAAGAGGGAAATGGCTTGGTACTTGACGAATGACCACCACCCGGATATTTGATAATCCCGATCTCTTCGCAAAGAAACAGCGGTGGAGACCATCAACCAAAGCCCACACCTCTCCTTTCAACTCTCCCTCTTCCTCTTGATAAACCTCGACAATGGGAGGACCCATACGGTAGGTTTTGCCCTCCCATCTAAACTCGATAATTCCAGATAGATCGAGCGGATCCAAGGCGTATTTGGCGAGGAAGAGGCCACGGAGCTGCTCATGAAGCTTAACTTGTCCAGCCAGAACGTATCGTGACAGCGGTGACAGCCTGTTGATTTCTACGATTCGGCTCTCAATCGTAGCTGCAGCATAGGGAAAAAGCAAGGCATCACCATGCAAGTTCACCCTCTGCAAGGCACTAGCCAATCGGCCCCAAGGTTCGAGCCTGGTGATCTCCAGCGATGTATCTCTCGGATTCGGGGGAGTTGACCGCAGAGCCTCCCGGCACATCTCTGCTGTATACTTAACACCATTGTTCTTGCAAAAAGTCTCGATGTACTCTTCTGCTTCTCGATAGCCTTGCCAGGCTAACTCCCTGCTTGCTGCAGTGCAGGCGTCTAGGAGCGCGCGTTTGGCGGCCAATCTGACATTGCCAACGGCTGATTCTTCCCACATCCATGCATTCAGGGGATTGCCCGAAGCGAACCCGGGAACACCACGTGAAACGGAGTACTTCAGGGTCTTTTCTGCCCCTGTACTCCCAGTTGACGATCTCGAGTCCGCGTCGTTTAGAATGGCAAGCATCGCCTGAAGCTTCTTCTCCTCCGCAAGATTATCGGCGCGTATGACATCCCTTTCTTCAGATACCGGATCGGCGACTTCACCATCCCGGGTCGCAATTGGGAAAGAGTAGTTGGTCTGGTCATGGTTTAGAATCAAGTAGCAGACCTGATCTAATCTCTTCTCGTCCTGCGCAAAAGGCAATATCGCTGTCAGAATCTCTCGGGCAATTCTAGCTCCTGCAACAATGTGTTCACCCCTGTCAGAGGACCAAGATGGCTCTGCGGCCGCATGTCCAGCGTCATGCAATAGGGCGGCCGCTCTTAAGACCGTCATGTCAAGCGGAATATCGGCAAATTCCGGTTCCTTAGCGATTTCCAACCCCATTCTCTCGACATGAATGGCGTGATCCAGGCCGTGGCTTTGCTCAGAAGGTGCGAAGATTCTCTCTAACCTCCCAAGGACACGGGTGCGCCAGTTCAAGTCATTCCCTGCCAACACCCTCTCCTCCTTGCCGTGGTGGTAGGTATGCGAATAACAGTGAGTCCACCCAACAAGAGATGCATTCTCTTGGACAAGCGACGAGAGCAGCTACGCTGGCAGGCATTCCAACTCTTTTTCGACCTCCGCCACTATTCCATTAGCCTTGAGCCTGCTCGCGATATCCCGCGCTTGTTGAAAACGTTCCCTCGCTTCATCGACGCGACCCTCCTTGGCAAGTATCTGGCCATAGTCATAATGGGCCCTGGCCAAGTCATATGGCGCTTCTATGTCTTCTAGCATTTCTACACTCTTTCGGAGTTCGTCATCCGCCTTATCCCATTCTGGCTTAAGCTCGGGATAATCTGCAGCATACACAAGGCCCAATACTCTCCGGACCAGAGTTTCCTGATAGGGGCTACCCGTCTCTGAATCCGTAGTAATGCTGAGTGCCTCCTGAATCAGTGGAAATGCAGCAGGCTTCAAACGTAGCCTGCAGTATATCTCGGCCTGACATGCGTATATTTCGGACATATAATATCTGATGCCCATGCGTCGGAACTGGCTTTCAGCTTTCTGGATATGCTCCAATGCCTCGCCCGGCTTATCTTGTTGCACCGCATAGATCAGGGCAATAAAATGATAACAGAATGCCTGTCCGCGCGAGTCCTGGAGTTCTTCCGCCTTGTGCAGACTCTTCCTGGACTGTTCCAATGCTTCTTCATAGCAACCTTTCCTCAGGAGGAGAAGTCCGCGATTGTTCAGGATGATCTCCTGAATGATTTCCAGACCGCGCTTGTCTGAGACTGTCGGCATCAGTCGGTCAATGATCTCCCAAGCTTCCTTCATCTTTACATCAGATTCGTTCCAGTCACCCGTATGTATGTAGAGAAACCCAAGACGAGCGGCAAGCCATGCCAACTCAGCGTTCTCACCTACTTCCTGGGCCAGGCGATATGTTCTTTCAAGGCAATCCCTAGCATCCTGAAAACGGCCGAGTCGTTCATAGATCGAGCCCAACCCCCGCCGTGCTATCAGATGACCTGTCTCTGGTATTGGTAGTTGACCCGTCATAGCTCCTTCCCACCTTGCAATCGCTTCTGTGAACTGCTTGATTGCAGTCTGGCAGCGACCAGCACGATAGCTAAGATATCCAATCGTGGTCTGCATCCAAGCAGTATCGTCAGGCGAAATCCGGTTCCGGTTTCTGAAGCGTCCCAGAGCACGGAAGAGATGATCTAAAGCCTGCTCGTATCTGAAATTCCCTGCAAATAGATTACCCAAGTTCCAGTCAATAAGAGCTACTACGTCAGCATTCTGTTGCCAATGGCATGTCCTCGAAATGTCTGCCCGAGAGGCTAGCTCTGAGAGGGTTAGTCTCCTCTGCTCGCGGAATTTCCTGATTCGCTCGCCAAGAGAATTCGCCTCAGCGATTCGCGCTTGATAGGTATCCATGGTCAAAATCACCTCTGAGTCTACTCGCTCAGATTCTCCGGTCGCGTTACGGTAAGGAGAGATGACGTAGCCAAGAGAGGCAGACAGCGCAGGGTAAGCTGGCAGGGGCTTCCAGAGATGCCGCACAATCATACCACAAAGGCGGCCAAACGTCAAGAATAGCTAACTATCGCGCATAACAATAGCGAACAATGCCCTTCCAAAGAATCCTGGTTGCCGGACCTGTGAAGTGGTAAAAGGCAGATAGATGATCTAGCAACAGAATGGGCACGTGGGGCGTCCCCGACGGGCAGCGTCCCTGACAGCTTCGGCCTGGTCTAGAAATTGTCCGGCCAGGTAAAGTATCCAAGGACTTATCCCGGCGATGGTTAAGCTCGGGCGACTCGACATGCCAAGTCATTTATGCCATAATTGGTTGAAGGGACTCTTAGGGGAGCGAATGGAGGCTTGCGTAGCAAATGAAACCTCGGCAGTGAGTAATGAAACAAGAGTTATGGAGACGGGTCCAAGGACTGAAGACCATTGACATTCCGAACATCTGCCGAATCAGGAGGCCGGTTACCGATGAGCGGCTTTTCGGGCTGCTGAAGGCAGCCCGAAAAGCGAAACCCCCTTACTTTTCCCCATCCCGGCCCCGCGGGAGCGAGTTAGGGGGTGGGTGCAAGCGAAAAGTCCAAACACAGTGACGTCTGAACCATCTTCAACCCATTCAAGATTCAGTTGCCTTTCATAGTCATGATAAGCATTGAGAAGTCTTGCTAACTCGTTTGCGCGCATCTTCTCATTGTCTTTCATGGCTCTGCAGATATGGTCCAGGTAGATTCCAGTTTTGCCACAGTACGCGCTTGCTTTGGACCAGTGTGACAAGCTGAATCCCCCAGAACGCCTAACCCTACCCTCAATCCACCCGGCACAGCAGGATGGCCACCGCTGGATCCGAGGCGGCCAGACGGTACGGCCAGCCCCAGGGTATTAAGGTAAACTCTGTCTCTTCCAACAACAGAGACGCCTGCGGTGTCTCCACCCTCAGCCCCCCTCATCACACCAACAGAACAGCTCACCGGGAAGCGCTGGCCGCCAGCCGCTTGTTCCTTGGAAGTGGGCGCGGCTCAGCGTGAGCCCCTCAGAATCGGTCAGCTTCTCCAACGTGAAGCCCCTCGGCATCTGATCCCCTTCACGCTGTAGGGAGACCTTGCGCAGTTCCCCCCTTCGGGCCGCCTGTCCTGGCGTCAGGCCAGGGAAAGAGTCGCCGATCCCCATCGCGGCGGGTGACCAACAGGCGTGGCTGAAAGAAGAGTACCGTCGAGGACAGTAGGGACCGGGACCGATGGGTCACCCCCTTGGGCACCACCGCCAGTTCGTGGGACTGCAAATGGATGTCGCCCCCTCGCTCTCTGGGAGCAGGACCCCCTGCTGCACCCAGAACAGCTCAGCGTAGTCAATATGCCGGTGCCAGGCAATGCGCCCCTGGCAGAGATAGACGCTGATGGCCACGTCAACAATCAAGGCCACATCGCGCATGACGAAGAGCTCGTCCAACTCAGCGGCGACCTCCAGTACGTTGATGTTGCGCAAGGGCATAGGAGCCTCTGCGTGGTTCAGGGCCGGTGCGCCGATGATAGGAGAGTCATTGGAGCATTCTTGTACACGAGGAGGAAGATGAGCTGATAAATCAGAGGTACGTAGCGGAGATGGATGGCCACCGTAGCCTCCCCGGTTCCACCCATAGAGTCGAACTGAATCTGGGAAGTATAGTCGCCGTAGGCTTCCTCCAGTTCCGCGGGGGCCACTTCGACCCAGATTGGCTGTGAGCCCCCCTGCGCCAGCGTGCCGCTCAGAGGGGTCAGGTGGACCCAGCTTACCGAAGGGAGGGAGATGGTCGCGGTCCAGGTTAGGGGGATACAGCCGGTGTTGGTGATCCGCACTGTCCTGGAGACAGGCAAGGAGAGGCAATGGGCATCGGCCATGAATGTCAGAAGGGAGGGGGTGACTGACAGGGCCGCGCTCGCTGCGCATAGGGCAGATCGGGCGTTGATGCGGCCCCAGCCGTAGTGGTCATCTTTGCCCGGCGCACCCAGGTCCTCGGCGCTCTCCACAATCCGTTCGATCACCTCTTCCCGAGTCAGGGTGGGATCAGTTGCCCACAGCAGCGCAGCCAGGCCAGAAGCGTGGGGCGTGCCCATTGAGGTGCCGCTCATATAGCCGTAGCTCCCTCCCCGGTAGGTGCTGTAGATGCTCACCCCCGGAGCGGCGACATCCACGTAGGGGTGGTGCACGGAGAAGCTGGCGATCCCGTCGTTCCTGTCGGTGGCTGTCACAGCCAGAACCTCATCGTAGGCCGCGGGGTAGAAAATAGGGTTTGCGCCGGTGTCGTTGCCGGCTGCGGCCACCAGGAGGGCTCCGGCAGCCGTGGCTGCCTGCACCGCATCGGACAGCACGCCGCTGGCGTCAATGCCGCCCAGGCTGAGGTTCATCACCCTGACGCCCTGGGCGAGGGCGTAGTCAATGGCCCGCGCTACGTCGAAATAAGTGCCCTCCCCGCTGCTGTCCAGCACCTTCAGGGCCATCAGCGGGTTCGCCGGAGCCATCCCGGCCACGCCCAGGCCATTGTCGGTGGCAGCGGCGGCGATGCCCGACACGTGGGTGCCGTGGCCCACGCCATAGTCATCCTCCGGCTTACCATCCTCGTTGACGAAATCGTAGCCGTGCACATCGTCAACGTAGCCGTTGCCGTCGTCGTCCAGGCCATTGTCGGCGATCTCGTCCGGATTGACCCACAGCTTGTCCACCAGATCGGGGTGAGAGAGGTCCATGCCGGTGTCAATGATGGCCATGGGCATGGAGGGATCGCCCCGCGTGATCTCCCAGGCATGAAGGACGTGGACCTTACCCAGGTTCCACTGCAGGGCGTAATAGGGATCGTCGGGGGGCTCAGCGAGAGCCCAGGCCCGGTAGTTGGGCTCGGCGTAGAGCACCTGTGGAAGTGCACCCAACGCCCTGGCCATCACTTGCTCGCGGCCCGGCTCCACCCGCAGCCGCCACACTCCCAGGCTGGGGATCCTCTCCACCACCTGAGCCCGATAGTCAGCCGCCAGAGCGGTGATCGCTTCTGGGCTCAGGTCAGGGTGGAACTTGACCAACACCTCCCCGGGCACAAAACGAGTTGGGCCCGGGTCAGCGTGGACTGGCCCCAGGCTGGCCATCAGGAACAGAGCAATCAACAGCAGATGGATCAGCGAGCGCTTGATCATTCCTCCCTATCCGATGTGAGAAGATGCAGAGGGTGTACCCCTTCACCTACCCTGGCTGACGTGGGGAATATAATCTGGGCCTGGCCAAAAGGGTTGGAGACCCCAAAGTGGAATCCACGGCCGATTGATAGGTTCAGGTTCCCCTCCCCGGCGGAGAGAGACCTCTCGGAAAATGGGCTATTGTTACCTCGACACCCCCGCGGATCAAGCCCGCGGGCTGGAAGGTACATCCACAATTCTAATCTCAGCCAGCCACCGGGTTTATACAATCGCCTCTTGACCAAAACTCTGACCATTTCCGAGAGAAACTTGGTAGCGACGGCTTCAGCCGTCCATAAGCGACTCAAGTCTCCTTACCCCCACGTAGACCCAACTCAGTAGATGGGTAGGTAGCGCTTAACCTCTCAGGGAGTGACCTGGAGCCGGTACTCGTCCAGGCTCACTTTGCGCCAACCCTTCTCGGTGGTGGTCACAATTGCGCGGCTGGCGATCATCAGCGTCTCCACTGGGTCACGGATGTTGAGGATGATGGCGACATCGCTGTGGCCAACAGAGACGGTTTCCTGGCCATCCATCTGCCAACGCTGATGGGGGCGAGGGACCGCCGGCGGTGGTTTCTCCGGGTACTGGCGTCGCTTGCGCGGCTGCACCGCTTCTGGACACTCGGCCTTGAACAGGGCCGACAGGCGCGAGCCGCTGGGCAGTTTGTCATCCCTGAGATTCAGATGGCGTTTCAGTTCCAGTTTGACGTTGGCTGGCCCCCAGTGGGGATGAGCGCGCTTGATAGCCACAGCCCCCTCACGCACTGACACAGGATAGGTGCTGAGTATGCCGGCGGGTGGCCGGCCACGATCTCGTGGCTGTGTTCCATCCCGAAGATAGCGTCACCACTTGCGCTTAGTCTCCGGCGAACAGTCAAGCTCGAGGGCGATCTCTTCCAGGGTTGCGCCCTCCATCTCGCACCTGCAAATGTACCGCTTCTCGGTTCTGTGAATGGTGCCCGTGTGGCCATAAGCGCACCTCTTTAGGATATGCTTCTCTGGCCACAAGGGGTACGATTTTATGAGAATCTGTCAAGGTACGAAATAGCAAGAGTTAGCAGGCCCAGGCCCTGGAGCGCAACGAGCAACTGCGCCGCCGGATGGTGGCCGACATCGCTCACGAACTGCGCACCCCACTGAGCGTTATCCGCGCCAATCTGGAGGCACTGCAGGACGGCGTGTTCCCTCTGGATAAGGAGAGCCTGGTCCCCATCCACGAGCAGACGCTGCTTCTGGCACGGTTGGTGGAGGACCTGCACCAGTTGGCCCTGGCCCAGGCGGGACAATTGGCCCCGGAACGCCAGATGGTCAACGTAACGGATCCGGTGCAGCAGGCAGTCGAAAGCCACCGCCCGCAGGCGGTAGAGAGGGGAATCGACTTGGCCGTAAACATCCCCGAGCGGCTACCTGCGGTCTCACTGGACCCCCAGCGGATTGGCCAGGTGCTGCACAACCTGCTGGCCAATGCGCTGCGCTACACCGCCTCGGGGGGAAGGGTGACCATCGCCGGCTGGCCCTTTCAGGTGCGCCAGGGGCGGCCCTTCTCTCCCCAGCCACTCTGGTGCCCCTGAAGGAGGGCCACTGGCTGGCCCTTTCCGTGGCCGACACCGGACCGGGTATCCCCTGTGAGGAACTGCCCTACGTCTTCGAGCGCTTCTACCGGGGTGATAGGTCTCCCTCCCGCTCCAGTGGAGGCACGGGGCTGGGCCTGGCCATCGCCCGGCATTTGGTCCAGGCGCACGGGCGCAAGATCGCCGTGGTGAACGAGCCACAGGGTGGCACGCCTTTCACCTTCGTCCTGCCAGTGCAGTGAGGTTCAAACCGGTGGGGCATAAACCGGGATTGGGAAGAAAGGGCCTGAACGCCCGCTATTTCACAGCGACAACGAATGGGCAGAGCGTATGCTGGGCATTTCCAGCAGCGCCTCCAGCACCTCTGGTGTCAGTGGATCACCTGCCCCCGTCAGGGGGTCAATGCCCAGCACCATCACCCCCAGCCCACCTCGCTCCTGGCGTCCCACCTGCAGGAAGGAGATATTGATCCCTGCCTCCCCGAGGAGGGTCCCCACACGGCCCAGAATTCCCGGTCCCTCAATGTGCTCGCTCACCAAAAGCCGCCCCCGGGCCACGAAGTCAATCCAGAAGTCATTGATGCGAACGATGTGCGGCTCGCCTCGCAGTACCGTGCCCATCACCGACCACTCTCCTTCTGTGGTACGGATATTGAGGGTCAGCGAACTGGTGAGATTCTCCAGCGCCGGGGTGCGCCGCTCCACCACCCACAACCCTCGCCGCTCGGCCAGGAGCCGGGCATTGACTACATTGACAGGTTCCTCGGAGATGGCCTCCAGCACCCCCTGAAGTGCTGAGGCGCTAAGGATCGTGGGGTCGTGTGCAGCCACCTCTCCCGAGATGGTCAACTCCACCTCGATGAGGTTCCCCTGCGCCAGTTGAGCGTAGAAGCGCCCCAACCGCAATGCCAGGTCCATGTAAGGACCCAAGACAGCCAGCTCCTCGGGCGAGAGGGGAGGAGCATTCACCGGGTAGCGAGGGGCCTGGCCCCTCAGTACTTCCACCACCTGACGCGCGATCTCCTGCGCCGTGTGCCGCTGTGCCTCGTTTGTAGTGGCTGCCAGGTGAGGGGTGAGGATCACCCGCTCATTTCTTAGCAGGGGACTATCGGCCAGTGGCTCCTCAGCGAACACATCGAGCGCAGCACCGGCCAGGTTCCCAGCTTCCAATGCCAGGCACAGGACCTCCTCATCCACGATGCCCCCCCGCGCGCAGTTTATGAGGTAAGCTGTGGGCTTCATCATCGCCAGCTCCTCCGCGCCGATCAGGCATTCAGTGCGTTCGGTGAGGGGCACGTGGAGGGAGACGAAATCGGACTTCCGCAAGAGCTCCTCCAGCGATACCAGGGTCACCCCTCGGCGCGCGGCGTAGTCGACGGACACGAAGGGATCGTAGGCCATGACCTCCATCTCCAACCCCTGAGCCCTGCGGGCCACGGCGGAACCAATGCGTCCCAGGCCGATGATCCCCAGCTTCTTACCCCGCACCTCAATCCCCTCCAGCCCCTGTCTGGACCAGCCTCTGGCACGCAGCAATGCATCCGCCTGGGGCAGGTGGCGGGCCAGGGCCAGGAGCAGGGCAATGGTGTGCTCAGCCACGGAGACGGCGTTGGAGTTGGGGACATTCACCACCACAATCCCTCGCAGTGTAGCGGCCACCAGATCAATATTATCCACTCCCGTGCCGGCCCGGCCGATGACGGCCAGTAGGTCGGCGGCCTGGATGACCTGAGCCGTCACCTGGGTGCCGGAACGGACGATGAGCGCCTCGTAGCCACCGATGGCCTCTGCCAGCTCTTGTGGTGAAAGCCCCAATCGCACGTCTACCGCCATGTGCTGGCGCAAGTAGGCTAGGCCCTCCTCGGCCAGTGGATCGGTGACCAATACTCGCTTGTCCAACATAGTCATTTTCCCTACTACTCCCACTCGCCTCTCACCATCTCCCGCCCGCGGGCTATGCGCATATCGTCGTTATCCGCAGTTGCTGACCTCATCAACCGGGTCAAAATATAGCACAGGGACTTCACCACGAAGTTGCCTGAAGATGAAAGGCACTGTGAGGTGATGGCCAGCAGAGAGGCTTGGCAGCTCATCTTCTCTGAAGAAGGCAGCATCCGTCGCCTCTGGACCTGGCGTTGGCAACCTGTTTCCCGCTTCTACAAGGAAAACCGCGTGGTAGAGTTGAGCTTTGCTTTGGCTGTGCCAGAGTCGAGAGTCGAAAATGCTGAGCAACTTGGCGACTCGCCCACAGATACCCGCTTCTTCCCATAGTTCACGTCGAGCTGTTTCTGCCAGCGTTTCGCCCACCTCTACAAATCCGCCCGGTAGCGCCCCCTGTCCCCGTCAGGGGGAAAGGCCGTCATCACGCCGTCTGATGAGGAGGAGTTCTCCATTATGAAACACGGCAGCCTCAGCTCCTGATAGCGGACTCATGTGGAGCAAGTTGTCTCGGAACTGGGTCAATATCTCACGGATGACCGCTGTCTAGCACAACAACCAATTGGGCACTGGCTGCGAGGACACGCTCATACCTCTCCACAGCGTAGTCATTCTGTGTGAAAAGCAGGCCCAAAGAGGCGACAGCCCGTAACTCGTCGGCAATCTGGCATAGTTCTTCGGTTGATGACATAGATCAGCCTCGCTGTAGGTAATTACAGATAACGGAGAAGCTCAGCTGCGTGGCGGCTGGCGCGACGTGCCCTCGGAAACTGAAACGACTGCAACGCAAATCCACCTCAAAGCCGACTCTCGATAGCCACGCCAGCTGCAGCAAGTTGTTAGGTTGGCCCCAGTCAAAAAAATGTCCCTTCACCTTGGTCAACATGAAGCGGACATGTGGACCTACCTCGGCACCAGGCGCAGGACAGTTCGGCTTGCCTGATCCACCTTCGTCGGTGACCAGGCGATGGGCACTCCCTCACCGCGCTGCCAAAGGGGAAGCAGGTCAGCGTAGTAGGGCGAGAGGGGGTTGCCGGACTGGCCACCGGGCAAGACGAACCGGCTCTCATCCCAGTTTCCTACATCAACGACCATCCGGAGGGAGGCGATGAAAATGGGGTTGGCGGTAGGGTCAGAAGGATCGGCGCCTGCCTGGCCGACGGTATTGGCATCGCCTCCCCAGGCAAAAGGCCCCAGGTTGAACACCCGGTCGAGGGGCGCTCGCTCTCCCACCGAATGGCGCAGGGTCAGCGGCCGGACACGCCCCCAGGCCCACTGGTTGGGGTCGGTACCGTACTGCTCCCGGAGGGTTCTGATCACCGTTGCCAGAGCGTCCGCCATCTCTTCGTGCCAGGATCGCTCGAACCACCCTGCCGGTTGCTCCCGCACGAGGCGGACCAGGTGACTAACACGCCGCACGGAGAACATGGAATGGGGAACGAGGGGGGAGAAGCCTTTACCAAGGGCCCACTGCGCGGCCCGAGGGGCCTTGGCCTCAACGATGCGTCGAACCATCTCGGCCACAAAGAACTGAAAGACTGTGGCGGCAGGGGAGTCGGCCCCGACCAGACCCTCCCACGCCTCCATCATCGCGAGGGCCTGACGGGCCTCATCGGTCTCGGCAGGTACGCCCAAGACGATGTCGCGCAGGTCACGCCAGGGAAGAGACTCCTGGTCCATTTGGAGGGCCTGTACGCTGACCACGTCCCAGTCATATCGGGCCTCGAGTGCTTCCACGATGCGGGCCAGACGATAGCCGTCAATCCAGTCCACTCCCAGGAAGGGACCATCACCCTCACGAGTTGGCTGGGTGTTGGCGGTAGCCACAAAGCCTGTTTCTGGATCCGCCAGGTGAGGCATCTCAGCAAAGGGGATTGGAGCATCTTCCCATCCGACTTCAGGGTCTCGCCCCGGGAGTGGGATGGTTCCCCATCCCTTCCGTCGCTGCGGTGCCTCGCCCACCAGTTGCCATCCCACGATGCCAGAGGTGTCGGCGTAGACCATATTCAACGAGAGAGCTGGCCATTGTTGGAAGGTGCGCCGGAATTCCTCGAAGGACCTGGCACGGTGGATCTGGAGCAACCCGCTCACCGGACGGGGGGCCAGCCAGGTGGCGCACAGGGAGATCGCCCCTACCTCCCCCTCCAGCGCCGGGCCGATGATGGGACCTCGGGTGGTGACCAAGACCTCCTCTTCCACGGGTTCTCCACCCTTAACGTGGATGGTTTCCAGCCGGGTTTCGCAAGGGACGAACTGGTCACCTTCCCGGACGCTCCCCCCATCGGGGCCGATCTCTTCGATGAATAGGTCAGTGTTGTCCACGAAGCCAAAGGTTATTCCCCAAGCAGCGGTGTCGTTGTGGCCGGCAGGGAAGGTTGGAGCTCCGACGAAGGAGGCGCCGGCGACAGCCCAGTCTGGCGTGTGAATATCAGCCAGGTACCAATAGGGAGGAAGGACGGGGGCGAGGTGGGGATCGTTGGCCAGAATGGCTCGCCCGGTGGCGGTGCGGGAGGGGGCAATGGCCCAGTTGTTCGACCCGCCTCCCTGACCGACAGTTGCCCTGAAAACGGCCAAATCCTCCGCCAGTCGGTCCACCGTGCTGCCAGCGAGTGCAGTAGGTGGGGATGTAACCGGGAGCCACTCCGGGTACACGGGGTCAAGAGCCGCCAAAGCTTCGGGCCCATCTTCAGTCAGGATTTTGAGGCGCGCCAACTCGGAATCCCAGTTGGAGGCCGAGTTGAAGGACATGAGTTTGAGCACTCCTGGGACGTCGGCGGCCCGGTAAGGAGTAGGCTGGGTTCGCAGCAGGGCGAACTCGTGGGCCGGTCGTCGACATCCCACCTTCGCGCCATCAGTGACCCCTTGAGCATAAGCCTCTAGCATTTGACGGATCCCATCATCGAGGGCTTCCAACTGCTGTTCGGCAGCATAGCAAAAGCCAATCCGTCGGGAGAGGCGATCCACAGGAAGGGCCGCAGGACCTACCAACTCAGCCAGGGTGCCGCGCACGACGCGCAGAAGTCCTTCGAGTTGAAAGGCGCGATCCTGTCCATGGCAGAACCCCAGGCCATACCAGGCGTCCTCATCTCCTTCCGCTTCAATGTAGGGGATGCCGTGGTGATCGCGTCGGATGAGTACCGGCTGGCTGATGCCAGAGATCTTCAATGTCCCACTGGTGATGGGAAGACGACGGCCAAGCAGCAAACGAAAGATAGATTTGGATACGTTCATGGCGATTCCTCCATAGCGTGTTTTGCCACAATTGAAAAACGAATTCCAGCTTAGGACAGGCCAACCCAACGGCTGAGCTAAGCGGCTTGGGGGTGGCACAACAGAACCTGTCCACACGAGAAAACGCCAAAAGCGGGGAAAATCCCCAAAAAGCGCGCCGATCCCCCCAAGTCCGCTTCAGCGATGGGTTAGGCTGCAATATTGATGTAGACTACTTTGGCGGCTTGTAGACATTGAACCTTTGTTTGCTTTCATCTGATTCAACGCCCAACTCTGCTATGGAAGCATAAGCCTTGCTTTGAAGTTTGGTTATCTCTTTTTCAAGTTTCCAGGCTTCCATGAAACTTTCGGCGATTCTTTTGCGATCGTTCATATCCATCCAGGGGATTTTTACTTGTCTCGCGCTTTCCCAGAGTGTTGTGTATCTGCTTGTGCCAGTTGATACAGACATTAAATCAGCACGTATCTCGTGACTGCGAAGAATAGACCACAAGTAAACTGTATCAACTGCAGTTGGACAGCGTAGCATCGTGTAGCTTCCCGATGCTAGAGCACCATCTAGTTCATCTGGCACAATGCCCACTGCTCCATCGGTAGCCCGTATGTTGGAAAACACTAAATCACCTTTGCTGACCTTGTACATCTTGGTTGGCTTGATGTGTTTGCCTTTTTGTCTCTTAGAAACCTGACATACGCCAGCATAAGAGACCCTGATGAGTGCAAATTCCTGATTAGGATAGTTTTGCGGACAGATTTCATCTTCGATTACGATGGCAACGCCGCCGAGTGGCACAACATCAATACCCATGCTTTCCCATTTTGAAACGAAACGTCCTTGAAGTGGAACAACATGCTTCAAGTCCAGTCGGTCTTTGACTGGGTTAGGAGAAATACTGGAGACACTTGTATCGCCGTCCAGAAAACTAAGGAAAGCCGAAGAGATTCTCTCTATTTCGGTTTCTGCCTTTTTTCGAGCTTCTGCCACATCATAACTGGATGCCTTTGAAGGCAAATCGTCAACACCTATATGTTCAGCAAAGGCGTAAAACACATCAGATTGTTGTTCGTCAGGTGTAACCTTCTTCTCCAAGCAAAGTACGGAAGTCTTTACTCTTGAACCAGAGCGACGAAAAGCGTCTCCTGGCAGCGATACAATCGCTCGTATAATAAAGCTGTCGCGAATGAAATCTCTAACGTAACTGAAATTGTCACTTGCTAAGAGAGTATCATCTATGACTGTAAATAACCGCCCGCCTGGTTCAAGTAAATCTCCGTGCCTTTCGATAAACATGGCACTTGAGCGTAATGATGAACGGTAACGAGATGTGCCTGGTATCCGAGCTAAGTCGTACTGCTTCAGTATTCTTGCCTCAGTGTCATTGCTAAGTTCCTTAGTCATCGAAAAGGGTGGATTTGTCAGTGCCACATTAAACAGTAGCCGTTGTTCTAACGCTCGTTTCAATTCATCTTGGTTTTTCAGAGTTTCGGGCTCTTGGTCTGTTAGTGGTTGCAATTCTTTGTCCAAAGAGTCAGCATAGTATATTCTGCTACCACCATCGCCATGAAGATACATGTTAATTCTAGCAATGCGAGCAATGGGAGGGCTTCTACCAAAATCAATCCCATAAATAGATTCGTTTGCTAATTGGGAAAATAGCCTGTGCCTTTGACCATTAGTAAGACTCTTATTGGCGCGTATCTCGTTACGCATTTCACCAAGAGCCTCAATTAGGAAACCTCCCGTTCCGCAACAGGCGTCAATCACTTTGTCCATGTGGGTAGGCGTAGCCCTCAAATTTGCCATTCTGACCATTAACTTCACTATGCTACGCGGTGTAAAATATTGTCCAAGTTCTCTCCCCCGCATAGTTGCACTGAGAAACGTTTCAAAAAGTCGGCCATTCAAGTCTTCATCTATGCCGAACATATCGTAATGCTCTAGGCGGCGAGCAACAGACTTGATGGTATCTGGTTGCATGTCAATCTTCTCATCTTTGTCAAAAATGCGCTTTTTCTTCCTAAATGCAATGTCGCGCTCAATGGTGTCACGTAGTCGTTTGAATAACACATCGTTGACAGGACTCTCTGCTCTGCTTGAGTCAATCCAATGTGACGAAAAAGTGATGGAGGCTCGTGGCAGTTTTACAGTTCCCTCTTGCTCTAATAGCGTTCTAATACTATCATCCTCTCTTAACTCTCTATCGGCCCAGAGTTTGACGAACATCAACTTGACGAACTCCATGAAGGCGGCAGTTGGGCTGTATCCTTCAGACTTCCAAATAACTTTGTGACATTGAGCAAATATTCTCTTAGCTTCCTCGGCTGTCGGTTTATGAAAGGAAAACTTGTGACTCTCAACGGATTCAATAGCAACTTTGCTCTGTAAGTTTGATGCACCAAGAATCGCTTTCAATTGTTCATACTTCGGGTTGGCTATATTGAAGTGAGCGAATGATAGCTCCAATAAAGGTATTCCTACATCCCACTTATACACGCGAGTCAGAACGCCGTTTGTTAGCATAAAATAGCTAACAGGGTTACTTTCGGGAAACCCACGGTTCAATTCCAGACAATACCCGCTACATTGTTGTACCCACTTGTCTAGTGATTCGCCAGAAGCTTTTGCGTCCAATACCCATTTAGGAACATTGTAATAAGTCAAGACATAATCGGGTTTGTACTTGACCGTTTTTCTTCCCAGAGGGACATCAAACTCTGAAATGGATTTCTTTGTCTGAATTTGATTGTCTCGATAACCCAAATCCTTCAGCAGCCTGTTCACGAAGAAGGTTTCAACGGAGGCCTCATTTTGCAAATCATCTTTTTCGCAAAAGAGATTAACGTCTGGGTCTGGATGCAGGTTATCAAATAGACTTAACCGAAGGGGAGGGGTTTTTCTAGGCATTCACATGAGTCCTTTATGAATAAGTGTCCTCAGGATGTGCTCTCCTAATTTTACCTCAATCAGAAAGGATGTTCGCTACGAGTCTTTTTGTGGGATGGGGAGTTGCAACCTAACAATGACTAGACGGAATTCTTCCGTCTAGTCCCCCGTGGAGTCCCCTTATACGGAGGTGTTCCGTATAAGGTCCCGAAAGTTGCATTATGCGGAACTGTTCCCTATAATTGCCCCGTAGGGGACATTTTGTGGAAATCTTCGCAGGACTCCCCTCACCAAACTGCCACTAATCATATACCCTGTATCCTCTTCAGTCAAATGTAAGTTCTCAGAAAGGTATCCGAAAAATGACAAAACGCCCCAAGAAACTCCTGGACCAAGTCGGCCAGTCCACCAGCAGCAGTGCGCCCAGCCCGGCAAAGCTGGCCCTCCAGGACAGCTTACAATTCCATGCGTATGCGCTCAAGCCTGATCTCCATATCCAGGGTCACGTTGCGTCTGTAGTGGGCTTTGAGCTGTCGGCTCTCGGACTTGTAGCCTGGTGCTTCGCCCCGGATGTCCACCACCGTATGGGCCGGGAAGGAGACGTCGAATACCCCACCGGCGAAATGATAGCTCCCCACAACCGTGACCACCAGGATCGTTGCGGCAGGAATGAGCTCTCCAGTCCTGGCGTCAGTCACGCGCCCCCGCAGGGTAACCGTGTACTCGCTGCCAGGCGTCGAGATAAGCGGCCTATCTCTCTCCCTGATCTCCACCGTGCGGATCACGGGCGGCGTAGCGGTTGGTTGAGGAACCGTCGCGGAGCAGCCGGTCAGGGTTATGAGCACAATCAGCGTTAGGTTATGCATCATCACGCTGTGCCCTGTCTATCCACCTCGATCACGCCACGCACGTCTCGACGGTGATCACCGGTGTCAGCCCCACGGCCAGCGGTATGCTTTGAGTGAGCCAGAACACGATGGCTATGCTGGCGAAGTCGGCAAAGAGCAGCGCAAGCTCGCGGTTCATCGCCTGTCTTCCTCTAGGATCCCCACCAACTCTTGCCTTACCGCCTTCTCTGTCTCCACGACATCCAGCTCACCAAACAAGACTATCAGCTCCCAGTTCAAAATATGTCCAGCCAGCAGTTGACTCACAAATGCTAATATCGAACGTGGCGCTCTCTCCAGGGTCCAGGTCTGGAGGGAATGTTCCTCCGCAATTCACTATATTGCCCTGCACGTAAAATAGAGTGACATACACTTCCAAGAGAAAAGTGTCTCTGCTATCAACGTTCGTTATCCTCCCCACTGCGTGCAAGCAGCCATAGGCATCATAGTAATGGTTGGTATTTGAGAAAGTGAAACTGTAGGGTTGTCTGGTAGTTGTGCTGTGGTACACCTCAATCGTGTATCTTGTCCACCCAGCGGGCATGTCACTATTATAATCCTTGAAGGGTGCCCTCTGGCCGGGGCTCATAATGTATGCCTTTGGATAGGGGGACCATACGCCTACGATAGCATCCTGTGCGTTATAGAAAGTGACAACTATATCGTCTATGTGTTGGTTGGAAGCTGTGTTATTCAAAATGACGCCTACCACATACAGGTAAGTCGTGCCATAAGGCGTGTGATAGAAAGCCCGGCTGGTAGTGACCACAACATCGCTCGGTATCGGTGTACTCGTTGCTGTAGGTGTTCTGGTTGGCGTCGGAGTGCGAGTAGCAGTAGCCGTAGGGGTGAGTGTATTGGTCGCCGTGGAAGTGGGTGTACCCGTCTTTGTCGGCGTTGCGGTCGGTGTTCGTGTGGATGTTGGTGTGGGCATAGGTGTCGGCGTCGGTGGTGGCCTCATGATGAGTGGCAGATAAGTGCACCAAGGCGTCGGCGTACTGGCTGGCATCGGAGTGGCCATATCTGTTACGCCCTGTGCGTCGTTGGCATTGGCCATCACAATGACCATCATCATCAGAAGCAGCATCATCGCCCTTTTCATTTTCAGCTCCTTTCTCGCAATGGCGGCGGCTTCCTCCATTGCTTTTCCATCTCTTCACGATCCGCCAGTCCACCAGCAGCAGCGCGCCCAAAGCCGCCAGCGCCTGGCCTGGACCTAATACGATCCAGGCCGCGGCGAGGATGGGCAAAAAGAGCAAGTTGGCAACAAACAGCTCCCAGTTGCTCGTTTGTCTACTCATTTTGACTTTTTCTGGGCCTTAGAGGCTGATGGATAGGTTGAATTTAGTGTATTGTTTATGGCATGTTCAAGACCTTGCCCACGAAGGCCGTCATCGCACCCCGCTTGAATTCAGATAGGAGGGAACCGATCTCTTGTATTCGTGTATTTGCTCTTTGCGCGGCTGTATCAAATCGGGATCATCTTTCCCCCGCGAGCATGGTGCCTTGCATCTGGCGCAATTTGCAGACGAAGCCGGATGTGTCGGGGGCAACTTTCGCTGCTTCGATAATCTCCTCAATGTGCATTGGTAGATCCTTTCGCCGCCTAACAATTACTATGTGGAACTTTGTCCGCCTAACTGCTATATGCCGAAACGTCCGTTCCCGCAGCTCCCCACTCCCCCTGCACAAACTCCCTCCACGGCCCGTGGATGCCGTCCTCTGTCACGCCGTAGGGCAGTGCCGTCACTCCTCCACCTGGAGGGTAGGAGTTCATGTGCCGCCAAGCGGCTCATCGCACCTACGTGGACACACAGTTGCCAAAGTTCCGGTATGCAAGCTTGCGAACTTTCCCGCTCATCCCCCACGCTTCGGGCGAACCAATCGCAATGCGTAGTTTCGAGCGAACGGATCGCAAAGCGACTTGTTAGGCGCCAGCCTCGCTATTCTTCTCCATTAACGCCATCAAATACTCCCAGTTTTCGGCCATCTTGACCTCGTATTCATCCAGGCGGATCAGCGACGCACCGAGATAACCTCTGTAGGCATTGATGATTCCTTGCAACAACACAAACACTTCTTCAACCTTTACCATGTCAATGGCGCGAAGAGACGCCATCGATGCAGGATCATTGATGTACTTCCTGTCAAGGTGAGCTACGGCCCAATTTCGCCACATCGTGACGTGATCGATTAGTGGCTTGACGCGCTCAAGCTGCTGCCTGTGCTCGGCCACCGTGCGCAGGACCTCCTCCTGGTCAACGCCGGGGAACAGTTGCGGACTGTGCTCACAGCAATTGAGAAGGTACTCAACATGTATGGAGTCCTTATGTGGCCGTGCAAGTTTCGACAAGGCCACAATGGCAGATTGGGTGCAGCCCACATATATCGCCGCGAGGAAGTAGTGACCACTCATGACTTGCTCACGGTTAAGAGCCCCATCAACCTGCTTGGCGACCAGAAAGACCGACCAAGCCCGGAACAGCTGATCAGATAGTTGATGGAGTATGTCTTGAAGTTTGGCCAGCGACTCACCCACTAGTCACCTCATTGGCTGCCGCCTAACGGCTTGTGTTTCACCCGCCTGGCGGATGCGGGAAACCACCTTCGCCAGGCAACTAAACTACAAAGCGCGTGGAACCGTTGAAAAAGCACCGATTAGCCAGGTCGGGTGCAAACACAGGTTAGGTTGCCCTCTACGGTTTCCCCGGAGAACTCAAACCTTTGAGATTTCGATGAAGAATCGGATAGCATTTTCCATACGAACGCGCATTGCGCTTAACTGCCTATCGGTATATGCTGGTTCCGGGGCGTGCGTGCCCTCCTGAAAAAGCCTAAGAAGTTCCAAGATGGACTTGACATCACATTTGACAAAACGCTCAAATGAATCCCGGTTGATTTCTCGACAGATGTAGCGAATCCGCGCTGGCCTTGTGGGTCTTCCGCTGTAGTAATCAGACTCATTCGTACTCCATTTGCTGATTTTGTCATCAGGAGCAAGCCTATGGAGTACTTGAGTGAACAATTCTCGCATTGATACGGAGAAGTGTCTGACTCTATCCGGGTTGTGCCAACTTAAAGAGTGTACAGCCCCCCTCAGCATGGTAGCCAGGCCTCCGCCCATTTTTTCCAGTTCAGCCAGCAGTCGGTCTTGGCTTGATAGCAGTTCTCCTCTTTCAAGTATTCCATGCGCTCCAACTATACCTTCCTGAACCTGAAATTCCCAAGGCGATGTGATCTGGCCTATTACATTCACATCATGATAGTATTCAGCGGGAGGAAACACTGCCACAGAGGAAGGCAAAGTTGCTAAACCAGCCTGTGTACCCTCACCACCGATAAGTAATCTGGAATACGAATCAGACAGATCCAAGAGGTTATTCTGAATTCTGGTCCTATCAAGTATGTCAGCACCAAATCCCTCACCGATACGTGCCCATTCGATTGAGGTCAAAGCTCCTTGAGTATCTAGAGCTAACTGACTGTTGCTGAGATAGCTTGCTGACAAACTCAATGGTTCTTCTTTGGTGAACAGTGTGCCTCGGGATGGGTCAATGCCCAGAAATGAATTCTCCCCCGCTAGAAGCCTTTCGGTTGGATTGGCAACCAGCACCCCATTCTCAACCACTAGTGTGTTCTTGGCAATTTGCATATTGGCGGAAACGCGATCCAGGGACAACTGATCGACTACAGGACTTAGAGCAAATGCCCCTTGTTCAATACCCAGGGCATTTACTGGAGCATTGGCGTCTATGGAAAACATGCCTGGAGCGGGTTGAGCTATGAAAGCGCCTTCCTCTATCCTCAAGGCAGATTCAACCGTGCTCAACCCAAGCATGGTGTCGCTTGCGAGGTTCAACTGAGTCGGTGTCTTGAAATTGAAGGCCGCTTCTCTCACTTCGTATGTTACTCCACCTATATCCGATTGCACAATACGGAGATCAGCGGACAGGAAGTTTGCTTGGTGCTCTCCCGCGAGAATCCCTTCTGCACCGTGTGTAAGGGCTTGGTGTTGAACAATCCCATCACCTAGCCCCTGGAAGGCAGTACTTCTTCCACGGAATGGGTCAATCTCGGAGTGAGCAGTTATGACGCCAAGGTCTACTTGGATAGTTCCATAATCAGGCTGCATTGAAACAAGCCCATCACAGACCTTGATCTTGAGCTGGTCTACGTTACTCAACCAATCTGTATGCTCCAACTTCGAAATGCCGGTCTTTTCATCACTCTCTTCTCTTGCATTGCTCATAGTCCGTATCCTCACCTCTAGCTATCCACCCAAGCACGATTGGGGAAGCTAACTCGTTATTATACGGGAAGTTTCCGCATAAATCCCAAAAAGGTTGCATTATGCGGAAGTTTTCTGTATAATCCCTATCAGTAAGACTTTATGGAAATCTTCATAAGACTTCTATCGTTCGATAGTATACACCAATCAGTCTTCCCGTTCAAGTTCTCACAAAGGCGCGCGAAAAATGACCCAACGCCCCAAGACACTCCTTGACCAAGTTCGTGATGCCATCCGACTCAAGCACTATTCCATCCGCACTGAAAAGGCCTACGTCTCTTGGATCAAGCGTTACATCTTGTTCCACACCAAACGACACCCCAACGAGATGGGAAGTGCCGAAATTGAGGCGTTTCTCACCTATCTCGCCGTGGATCAACACGTCGCGGCATCAACGCAGAATCAGGCCCTCAGCGCGTTGTTGTTCCTGTATCGCGAAGTGCTGAGGAAGGAACTGGACCTCTCCATCAACTCGGTGCGTGCCAAAAAACCTAAACGGTTGCCCACCGTCCTGACAAAAGAAGAGGTGCGGAAGGTCATTGGACATTTGTCAGGTACGCATCGGTTGATGGTGAGCTTGCTTTACGGCAGCGGCTTGAGACTGATGGAATGCGTACGGTTGCGCGTCAAAGACATAGATTTTGCCCAGCGTCAGATTATTGTGCGAGATGGTAAAGGGATGGAAGATCGGGTGACAATGCTACCCGAGAGCCTGATTGCACCGCTTCAGGAGCACCTACAGCGCGTAAAACGGTTACATGAGGAAGACCTAGCCAGGGGATATGGTTCTGTCTACTTACCGTTCGCCCTAGAGAGGCAGTATCCAAATGCTGACCGGGAGTGGATCTGTCAGTACGTTTTTCCCTCCGGTCGGCTGTCCAAAGACCCACGCACCGGCATTATGCGCCGGCATCACGTACACGAGAGCGGCTTACAAAAGGCAGTCAGGAAAGCAGCCAGTTCGGCGGGGATCAACAAGCGCGTCACCTGTCACACGTTCCGTCATAGTTTTGCCACGCATCTGCTCGAAGCCGGCTATGATATCCGACCAGTCCAAGAACTGCTCGGGCACAAGGACGTGAAAACGACCATGATCTACACCCACGTCCTCAATCGCGGCGGCTTGGCCGTGCGCAGCCCCCTGGATTGAATCGACATAGCGATCAGATTGAGCAGCATTCAGCCGAGATTTCACTGAAGCATATCCCCCACGCCCTTTCGCTCCACCCCCCTGTCAATACGTCGGATCAACCCCCTCAGCACCTCCCCCGGCCCTACCTCGACGAAGGTATCCACTCCCCGGGCGACCATGTGCTGCACCGACTCCACCCACCGCACCGGGGCGGTGAGCTGGACAATCAACTCCCGGCGGATCTCCTCCGGCTCCTCGAGGGGTTGAGCACTGACATTGGCCACGATAGGAATTCGCGCTCTCTGAATAAGCGTGTTCTCCAATATCTCGCCAAAAGCTTCGGCTGCGGGGGCCATGAGGGCTGAATGGCCGGCCACGCTCACCGCCAGGGGGATGACGCGTCGTGCCCCCTCTTCTCCAGCCAGAGACATGGCCCCTTCCAAAGACGCGTGATCGCCGCTGATGACAATCTGGCCCGGCGAGTTGTAGTTAGCAATCCCCACTACCCCACCCGTCTCCGCCTGAACTCGCGCGCAAACCCTCTCCACCATCGCCGCATCCAGGCCGATCACCGCTGCCATGCCGCCGGGCTGCTCTCGCCCTGCAGCCTGCATCAGCTCACCTCGGCGCCGGACCAGCCGAAGAGCGTCGGCGAACCCCAGCGCTCCGGCGGCCACCAGCGCGCTGTATTCCCCCATGCTGTGGCCGGCGAAGAACAACAGACGGGGGGAATTAAAGGGACTCTCCTGCAGAACCCTCCACAAGGCGATGCTGAGAGTCAGGATGGCAGGTTGGGCGTTTAGGGTATCGGTGAGGGCTTCCTCCGGGCCCTCAAAGCACAGCGAGGCCAGATCGAAGCTAAGAGCCTCAGAAGCCTGGGCAAAGGTCTGGCGGACCAGTGGATAGGCCTCGTGCAGGTCCTGGCCCATGCCCACATACTGTGAACCCTGGCCGGGAAAGACACAGGCGATGGCTCCTGCCATGGGCTAGGCCCGCTCCGCCAGCTCGTGCACCTGGGCAACGACGGCATCCCCCATCTCCGTCGTCGAGGCCCTGCCACCCAGGTCGCGGGTGCGCACCCTCCCCTCAGCCAGTACCTGGCTCACCGCTTCGTCCAGCAGCATCGCCGCTTCCCCTTCGCCCAGATGCTCCAGCATGAGCTGGCCCGCCAGGATGGTGGCGACGGGGTTGGCCACCTTCTGGCCCCTGTACTTGGGTGCCGAGCCGTGGATAGGCTCGAACATGGACACCCCGTCGGGATTGATGTTGCCCCCCGGGGCCAGCCCCAGGCCACCCTGGATCATGGCCCCCAGGTCGGTGATGATGTCGCCGAACATGTTGGGCGCTACCACCACCTGAAACCACTCTGGGTTCTTGACCAACCACATGGTGATGGCGTCAACGTAGGCAAACTCGGTCTCAATGTCCGGATAGTCGGCCGACACCTGGTTGAAGACCTCCCGCCAGAAGTTGTACATATCGGACAGGACATTGGCCTTATCCACTGAGGTGACTTTGGTCATCCCCTTACGCTGAGCAAGCTCAAAGGCGTAGCGCATCACCCGCTCGCTTCCCCTGCGGGTTATGGCCCCTATCTGGTAGGCCACCCCGTCGGCGGGGTGCCATTCCACCTCCAGCCGGAAACAGCCTTCGTAGGTCCGACGCTTGAGCTCCAACTCCTTGGTGTGGTGCGCGCCGCAGAAGGAGCCGCCGATGCCAATATAGAAGTCCTCCGTATTCTCCCGCACCACGTAGAAGTTGACTTCTTCCGGCCCTTTGTCCTTCAGCGGACAGGGGACACCGGGGTAGAGCTTTATGGGCCGCAGGTTGACCCATTGGTCGAAGGCGAAGCGGAGCTTGAGGATGATCCCCTGCTCCAGGATGCCGGGCTCGACCCGTGGGTCGCCCACCGCGCTGAAATAGATCGCATCGCACTGCCCCATCTCATCTATGGCCTTGTCGGGCAGCACCTCGCCGGTGGCCAGGTAGTGCTCGGCTCCATAGGGGAACTCGATGAACTCGAAGCTGAGATCCGCCACCTCGCCGACCGCCTTCAGTACCTTCACCCCCTCGGCCAGCACTTCGGGCCCTATGCCATCTCCAGGCAGAGTGGCGATACGATATGTGGTCACAGAATGCCTCCCTGTATTTCGATGCTACCCTTTCTGATCGGCCAGCGAGTTGAGCTGTCCGATGATGGCCTGCGCCTGGGCGACCATTCCTGTGATTAGCTCCTGCACGGGCAGGACGTCGTGGATGAGGCCACAGATCTGCCCCGTCATAACCGATCCCTGCTTCGTGTCGCCCTTCTCCACCGCCAGCCGCAGCTTGGCGGTGCCGAACTCCATAATCTCTTCTTCGGATACCCCTTCCCTCTCCAACTCCTGGAACATCCGGGTCATGGGATTGCGCAGGGCCCGCACCGGGTGGCCGATGCTGTGCCCGGTGGTCATGGTGGAGCGATCATGCGCTCGCACCAGGGCCTGCTTGTAGTTATCGTGGGCGATACACTCGGTGGTGCAGATGAAGCGGGTGCCCATCTGCACTCCTGCCGCTCCCAGGGCCAAAGCCGCTACCAGCCCTCGTCCATCGCCGATCCCCCCGGCGGCGATCACCGGGATCTCCACCGCATCCACTACCTGAGGGATGAGGGGCAAGGTGGCCACATCGCCGATGTGCCCCCCCGACTCCATCCCCTCGACCACGATGGCCTCGGCCCCCATGCGCTCCACGCGCCGTGCCAGGGCCACCGAGGCCACCACGGGGATAATCTTGATCCCAGCCTCCTTGAGGCGGGGCATGATGAGCGCAGGATTGCCAGCCCCCGTGGTTACCATAGGCACTTCCTCCTCAATACAGACCTCCACCACCGCATCAACGTAGGGGGAGAAGAGGGGAATATTGACCCCGAAGGGCTTGTCGGTGAGTTGCCTGGTCTGGCGGATCTGGTCGCGCACGTAATCGGGCGGGGCATTGCCCCCGCCCAGGATGCCCAGGCCGCCAGCTTCGGACACGGCAGCGCTCAGCTCGGCCGTGGCAATCCAGGCCATTCCCCCCTGGAGGATGGGATACTGGATGCGAAGAAGATCGCATAGAGGAGTGTGAAGCATGGCATCGTCTACCTTTCCGATGAGTACGAGGAGCCCTTAACCCGGAACAACATAGGCCGTGTATCACATGCCGCAACGGTACGGCCTCAAGAGGTGCACAGCCACGGAGCCCTCATTACTCCGCCTTGGTCTCAATCACCTCGACGCCCCGGTAGTAGCCACAGAAGGGACACACCCGATGGGGCAGCCGCAGTTCGTGGCACTGCGCGCAGGGTGTGAGGTTCAACGCTTTCAGTCCATCGTGGGCGCGCCTCCTGTTTCGCCGCCCACGGGAGATCCGCTTTTTGGGCAAAGCCCCCATTGTCCTTCTTCATCCTTTCATCCAAATTGCCTGACGGCAGGCATGAGGTATGGTGTGCGACGACAATATGGTTGAGCCGGAAAGCCTCGCAAGCTTGGCCCCCTGGTTTGCTGGACCATTATAGGACAGACTTACTCCCAAGTCAAAAACGGCCGTGACTGAGCAGGAGCACAGATTCTACTTGTGTTTCCGGCCTGGGACACGGCCTGCAGTGATGTGGTTGGCCAACCCGGATCAGGCCTCGTCGTCGGGGTTCGTCCCCGTTTCCTCACTTACCGGAGAGCAGCTTCACCCCATTCTGCACAGTCTGTAGCTTGCGCCTCAGTTGTTCTTCCAACTGGGCCAGCACCTCGAGGGCGTAGGAGTCCGCCTCCAACTGCAACCTTTCCGAATCGCTTTGAGCTTGAGCTACAATCTCCGCTGCCTGTGCCTGCGCGCTCTGGATCAACTCGTGGCTCGATCTCATCTCCTCGGCTCGCTTACGGGCCAGTTCCACAATGCGCCCTGCCTCCTCCCGAGCCTGAGCCAGGAGACGCTCCCGTTCCCGCTCCACCCGCTGCGCTCGCTGCACCTCCTCAGGGATGGAAATGCGCATGGTATCAATGGTGTCCCACAGGCGTTGCTCATTGACCACCACGATGCTGGTGAAAGGTAGCCTCCGTCCCCGGCTGAGTTCCTCTTCCAACCGATCAATCAAATGCAGGATGTCCATAGCGATCACCCCTTTGCTCAGATCAGCGTTCCGGAGCCCCCTGTTCCCTGCATCCGTTCCCGCAGAGCTGCCTCCACATGAGAGGGCACCATGCCCTGCACGCAGCCCCCTACGGCTGCTATCTCCTTGACCATACTGGAGCTGAGAAAGGCGTATTCCAGGTTGGTCATCAAACTGATAGTCTCCATCTCCGGGGCCAGCTTCTTGTTGGTCAGCGCTCGCTGGTACTCAAACTCGAAGTCATAGGTCACCCGCAGCCCCCGCACGATGACCCTGGCTTCCTTGCTCCGAGCATACTCCACTGTCAGGCCATAATAGCTCTCGACCAGCACATTCGGCAGGTGTCGCAGGGCCTCTTTCATCATCGCCACCCGCTCCTCGGCCGAGAACAGGATATTCTTGAGCAGGTATCCGTGATCGTATACCCCCACCACCAACTGGTCGAAGATGGTCGCCGCACGGGTGGCAACATCAATGTGCCCATAGTGCACGGGATCGAAGGTGCCTGGATATATAGCGATGGTCACGCCATCCCCCCTAACTGAGGTCTCCCTCTCCCCGCCAGCCCATGCTGCCTGTCCTGGCCGACAGGCCAGGGAGCACTCGCTGGCGCAGAAGCCGATGTCGAGGCCGGCTCAGGTCGGGATCCATCCTAAAGAGCCTCCGCGCCTCCTGGCGGGCCATCTCCAGGAGGGGCACATCGCTCAATTTGGCCAGCTTGAGATCGGGCAGGCCGCTTTGGCGTAGCCCGAAGAACTCCCCCGGGCCCCTCATTTCCAGATCCTTCTCCGCCAGGGCGAAGCCGTCCTGACTGCGCTCCACGGCTTGCAGCCGCTCCTCCGCTTTGGAAGTGGGAGATTCGGCCAGCAGCAAGCAATAGGATGGCGCCTCCCCCCGGCCCACCCGCCCCCGGAACTGGTGAAGTTGGGCCAGGCCGAAGCGATCCGCCCCCTCAATCAGCATCACCGTGGCGTTCGCTACGTCAATCCCCACCTCCACCACCGGCGTGGAGACCAGGATATCCAGCTCCCCGACCACAAAACGGCGCATTACCCCTTCCTTCTCCTGGCTGCTCATCCGGCCGTGCAGCAGTCCCACCCGCAGGTCGGGGAACACCTCCTTCGCCAGCCGCCGGTGCTCCTCCACCGCCGCGGGCGCCTCCACCTTCTCCGATTCCTCCACCAGGGGGCAGATGATGAAGGCTTGATGCCCCTGCTCCACCTGGCTTCGCAGGAACTGATAGGCGCGCTCTCGCTCGCAAGGGGCCAGCCGGCGGGTGGCGATGGGCTTGCGGCCAGGAGGCATCTCATTAATAGTGGAGATGTCCAGGTCGCCGTAGATGGTGAGCGCCAGGGTACGGGGGATGGGGGTAGCGCTCATGACCAGCAGGTGGGGGTTGTGTCCCTTCTGGCGGAGGCTAGCCCGCTGGGCCACCCCAAACCGATGCTGCTCGTCAATGACCGCCAGGGCCAGATCGTGGAAGGCCACCCCCTCCTGGATGAGGGCATGGGTACCAATCATGATGCCCGCTGAGCCCTCCTGAATGGCCTGGTACGCCGCCTCCCTTTCCGCTGTCGAAAGACTGCCCGTCAGCAGGACCACTGAGGGCCTCCCCCCACGCTTGTCAGCCAGGAGTTGGCTGACAGTGTGGGCATGCTGCTCGGCCAGGATCTCGGTGGGTGCCATAAGCACCGCCTGGCAGCCCGCTGCCACCGACTGCAACATGGCCGCCAGGGCCACCACCGTCTTGCCCGAGCCCACATCCCCCTGTAACAGCCGGTGCATAGGCGCCGGCCGCTGGATGTCCTCCAGGATCTCCTGCAGGACCCAATGCTGGGCTCCGGTCAGGGTGAAAGGCAAGCTGTCCAGGAAACGCTGCAGGACCTCCTGGTTCAGGGGTAGGGGCCGGCCGGGGCGCACTCGCCACAGGTGCCGCTGGTGCAGCACCCCCAACTGGATCAGAAAGAACTCGTCAAAGGAAAGGCGGCGGCGCGCACGGGCCAACGCCTCCTGGCTCTCAGGGAAGTGAATCTGCCGGATAGCCTCATCCAGAGGGAGCAGGCCAGTCCGCTCCCGCACTTCCGACGGCAAATGGTCGGGCAGGCGTAGGGTCCAGTAATCCGCCACCCGCTTGATCTGACGGCGCATCCAGCGCGCGCTGATCCCCTTAGTCAGAGGGTAGACGGGGATGATCCCCTTGGTGTGGATCAGTTCCCGGGTCAGGATCTCCCACTCGGGCGAGGTGAAGACCAGACGCCCCAGGTACTCGTCCACCTTGCCGCTGATCACCACCTGCCGCCCCGCCTGCAGGGTCTTGGTCAGGTAGGGCTGGTTGAACCAGGTGGCCTGTACGGTGCCTGTCCCATCGCTGATGATGCTGGTAACTATGTCCTGTCCCCCTCGGCCGCGACGGGCCTTGGTCTCCCAGATGGTGCCCGCCACCGTCGTCACCTCACCGTACTTCAGTTGGCAGATGGGCTTCATGGCCTGGAAGTCATTGTAGCGGCGGGGGAAGAGGTAGAGCAGGTCTCGGATGGTCTTTACGCCCAAACGGCTCAGGTGTTCAGCCCGTCTCTGCGCGATGCCCTGGAGCTCTGTCACAGGTGAGTCCTGGGTGATGGTCTCCAACGGGGCGATGGAAGGTCCCTCCGCCACACGCGGGGCGGGTTGGGGCTGGGGAATCAGATCGCGGCCGGCCAGGATGTTGAGCATCTCCTCCACCGCCGAGGCTCGCTCCTCCCGCGTCTGGATATCGGAGTAGCACTTCAAGCGCTCCAACACCGCAGACAGGCGATGGGTCTGCTTTGGTTCGCTCACCTCGCTGGCCATTTGTCCCTGCCAGTGAGCGGCAAACTTGTCCAGTCCACCGATCACCGCCCTATTGCGATAGCCCTGATCCCGCTCTAGGGCCAGAATACGCTGTAGAGTCTTAAAGGTCAACGCCATAAGCCTTTTCTTAGCCCCCAGTCCTTAGTCCTTGGTCTTATGGACAGTGGACTATGGACTAATACAGCCCCTCATAGATTATCACCCCGATGTTGTTGGGCCCTATGTGATAGGCCAGGACGGGGTCATAAAGAACAACTGGAAGCTCCTTGCCGGGCAAGAGCAGGTGCAGTCGTTCGAGGAGCGACCGCCTCTCTTCTATTGTTTCCACCCCGCTCTGCACCACGCCGAGCTGCTCGATGGCCGAGAATTCGGCCACGAACTCGACCAGCTTATCAATGACCCGTTCCCGGGTGGTGACCTTCTCCATAGGGATGATCTCCCCCTCCTCAATGATCAGGAAGGGCTTGATGCCCAGCATACTCCCCAGAAGCGACTGGGCCCGGCCAATGCGCCCCGCGCGCTCCAGATACTCCAGGTCTTCAGCGAAGAACGCGCTGTAGATACGGGGGATCATCGCCCGCATGAGGTGAACCACTTGATCCAAGGACTGGCCAGCCGCGCCGGCCTCGGCCGCAGTGGTGGCCAGAATGCCCAACCCCAGCGAGCTGGTGAGGGAGTCCACGACGGTGATCTGGCATCGGCCTAGGAAGACATCGGCTGCTTGGGAGGCCATCTGGCACGTCTCACTTAACCGGCCCGAGACATGGACGGAGAGGATGGAATCTGTCTCCTGACTCAACTCCGCGTAGGCTTGTCGGAAATCGGCCACTGATGGAGGCACGACGCGCGGGGACGCCTCCCGGGCGTGCAGTCGGCGGAAGAACTCTTCCCGGCTGAGATCAATCTCGTCACGGAAAGCCTCATGATCCCAATAGACAGTGTGGGGCAGCACCGGGATGCCCAAGTGCTCAATCTTCTCCTCCGAGATATAGGCCGTGCTGTCGGTCACCACACGGACATGGGCCACAGCTTCCTCCATGATTACTCGGCTGAAAGGATGTAGGGATAGTGAGAATGCCCGCTCTCGACCAACTCCACCTCTTGCTCAGGGTATCGCTCTCGGATCAGGCATACCAGGGCCTCCGCCTGAGCTAGCGATACACCCTGTCCCACGTAGAGAGTGATGATCTCCTCATCCTGAACCGACATCTGCCGCAGCACCTCCAGGGCCACTGTATCCAGATCAGAACCGCAGGCGGTGAGCTTACCATCCAGGAGCCCGATCACCTGTCCCTCGGCCACCTGCAGGCCATTCACCTGGGCAGGCCGCACGGCGAAGGTGAGCTCCGCCGTTCGCACCTCTTTTCGGGCTCGGTCCATGGCCTGGACATTGGCTTCCAAATCCGCCTGGTAGTTGAAGGCCAGCAGCCCGCTGACACCCTGAGGCAGGGTTTCGGTGGGCACGATTCGCACCCGCTTGCCACTCAATTCCTGGGCCTGCTGGGCGGTGAGGATCACATTGGAGTTATTGGGCAAGATGATGACCTCCTCCGCATCAAGCCTCTCCACCGCCTCTAACAGCTCCTCAGTGCTGGGGTTCATGGTCTGTCCTCCGTGCACTACTGCCCCGGCTCCCAGGCTCTCCAGCACACGGATCATTCCCTCACCAGCAGCGACGGCCACGATGCCAATGGGAGAGGCCATCTCCAGCCCCATGGCCGCCGTGGCCTGCGCTGGTGGCCTTCCGGCGATGAACTCCTCATACTGATCCTGCATGTTTTCCACGATGATGTTGCTGAGGGAGCCGAGGCGCGCCCCGTAGTTGAGAGGGGCTCCGGGCTCAGGGGAGTGAACATGCACCCTCACCATCGTGGGGTCGCCGACCACCAGGCCGGAGTCGCCCATCCCCGCAATGGCCTCCCGGATCGCTTCCACATCCAGGTCTCGCCCCCGCAGGATGAACTGCACATCGTAGCCCCATCCCCCCTCCGAGGTGGGAGCCTGCAAGTGCACCGCCGCCCCCAGGTTGGTAGCCAATTCCACCCTCTCCCCTGTCATGTAGCGTAGCATTCCCTCCAAGATCACGAAAAGCCCCTGTCCTCCGGCATCTACGACCCCGGCCTCGGCTAAGACGGGCAAGAGCTCGGGAGTATGGGCCACCGACCGTCTGGCCTCAGCCACCATTTGTTCCATCATGTAGAGCAGGTCATTTCTTTCGGTGGCCGCTTTCTGCGCCACCTCCGCCACCTCACGGACCACAGTGAGGATTGTGCCCTCAACGGGTTTGATGACCCCCTTGTAAGCCGTGTCCGCAGCCTCTTTCATGGCCACGGCCAGTACAAGGGCGTCGAACCGCACCAGACCGCGCAGCCGGCGGGCCAGTCCACGGAATATCTGAGAGAGGATGACGCCAGAGTTGCCCCGCGCTCCCATGAGAGCTCCCTGGGCCACAGCCTGGGCGACAGCCTCCACCGACTCGTCGTGGGGTGAATGGTCAATCTCCTGCAGCGCGGCCTGCATGGTCAGCGACATATTGGTGCCCGTATCCCCATCAGGAACGGGATACACATTGAGGGCATTTATCATCTCGGCGTGATGTTCCAGCCAGGCCAAGCCGGCGGCCAATGCCTGCCTGAGTTCTTCCCCCCCCCAGGAATCAACTCCCTCCGCCACTAGACGCGGTCCTTCCCTGCCCAGACGCGGGACGGGCAAACCGAGGCTAGTTAGCCCACTCATCGGCATTGCTCACTCGCAAGCCCTGCACATGGACGTTGACCTGCTCCACCGACACGCCCAAGGCCTTCTCTACGGTGAATTTGACCCGTTCCATCACATTGCGGGCCACGGTCATGATTCGAACGCCATATTCCATGATCACATAAATGTCAATGATGATGGCACCATCCTGCAGCCGCACCTTAACCCCCTGGTGTCGGCGATCGCAATGCAACACTTCGGCCAGTCCTCGCGAGGAGATACCCACCACGCCGTAGCATTCCAGCACAGCCTGGCCTGCGATGGTGGCCACGGCCGCCGGGGATATCTCGATTCTTCCCAACCGCGTCTCTTCGGTCATTCCTTACCCTTATTACGGCCTTGAAGTCGGAGCCGACTCCTTCTGGGGAGACGCCTCGGTGACGATGTTCTCGTCCAATTCCCGTATCAGCACCCCCAGAGGCACGCCATGCATACGCGCTCCATCGGCCAGGCTGCCGTGGACCGCCCCCATGCAGCGATCGCAAGGCATTGCGTAGCGGGTGAAGACTTCCCTGGTCTGAGGATAGCGCTGAAGGATCTCCAGAATCAGCATGTCCTTGTGGATCATCGCCTGCGCCTCATTTCATAAAACACCGGATACCCCGCAAGGTTACAGTCCCCTTGGCGAAAGCGTAACGGATTGGGGACTGGAGTGCAAGCGCAAGCTTGCCCTTGCCTTCGCCAAGGCGGACTTGCGTCCGCACTCCGGCGCCCATAGTTGCCCCTGTCAGCCCTTTGTGGTATCATTGGAATATCTCGGCAGGATATCTCAGCGGCTTTTGGCAGTTTTGAGCTCCTACCGCATAATCTGTCAGTGAGGTGAAAGATGGCCAAATGTGACCTTTGCGGCAAGCTGCCGCAGTTTGGGTGCAACGTCCCCAAGTCTCAGCACCGCACCAAGCGGCAATGGAAGCCCAACATCCAACGGGTGACAGTCATGGTGGAAGGTCGGCCCAAACGCATGAGTTTGTGTGCCAAATGCTTGCGCACTTTGCACAAAACGTAATCCTTACCGTGTTCGGCGTTGGCGAAGTGCGTCAGCATTTGGGCGTCAGCCGCCGTTGCCACTGTCGGTGCTCAAGCTGATCCATGCCAATAGTACAAGTAAGTACAGCGCACACAGTAATGGCCGGGCAAGCCAGGGCAGGAATGCCGAGAAGTCAAATGGACGCTCGTCTATGAACTCAGCTTCTTGGGTCTCCACCGTCTCTGCAGAAAAAACCCATATCTGGCGTGTGAATGCGCGTGCTCGAAAGAACCAATCCCACAGGAATCTGCCAAAGCGAGGATTGTGCAACTTGGCAGACAGCCACCACAGTATGCCAAAAGACACACCGCACATAAGAAGAAGGACGATGTCATCCCACTTGGCCCGCATAGGTTGCTCCTCTCAACCTACCTGAAGGCAATGGCGGCTAACGGCGAAGGTTTGCGAAGTCGCGCCAGCGATTTGGGCGGAGGGCCGAATGGCCCGTAGCCGCAAACCGCCTGTTAGCCGAAGCTTACGAATGGATGCTATGTGTCACGCTTTTTTGTCCTGCGTTTTCTCAGCCGATACCACAGCCGCCACTCGTAAAAGACGGGCAGCCAGTAGAGAATGCCTATTGTGTTTAGAGGACTAAATCCTGAAGTTATCACCTCAATGGTCATCAAAGTTGGTATAAGGGTGGACACAATAACAATTTTTGTTTGGGGTCTATTGTCCCAATCGTGATACCGCCAATTGTATGTCAGCAAACGCATTAGCTTTTCATCAGTGCTCCTGATAATGTTCATTGGCCCTCCTTTCTTCCAGCAAGTTTCGGCTAATGGGGCCGCCGGGTAAGCCAGGTGCCGCAGCGGGCCGAAGGCCGGCGGTCCCGTTGTGCGGGAAAGAGCGAGCGAAGCGAGCGATTTCCCGCACAACTGAGGATATCTGCACCGCCACCCACAGCCAGCCTCAATGGATTTGGGGCTGGCTGTCCTTTTGGGCCCCCGCGGCGGCCTGGCGCAGCCGGGCGATTGCCCTCCCTATCCCCTCCGAAGCTCCGAAAATGGCCTCTCCGGCAATGAGGGTGGTAGCTCCAGCGGCCACCACCGCCGGCACAGTCTGCACATTGATCCCCCCGTCCACACCTATAGCTGGCCTGACCCCCAGCTCCGACAGGAGAGCGCGCAGCCGACGCAGCTTGCCGATCATGGAGGGGATGAAAGGCTGGCCTCCAAACCCTGGGCTGACGGTCATCACCAGCACGAAATCCACCAGTGGCAGCACCTCCTGCAGGCTGCTGACGGGGGTCGCTGGATTGAGGGCCACTCCGGGCGCCACCCCCAGCTCCTGTATGATACACAGCGTCCGATACAGATCGGGGCACGCTTCCACATGGACACTGAGCGTGTCGGCTCCCGCTTGAGCAAAGTTGGCCAGGTACCGCTCTGGTTGGGTGATCATCAGGTGGACGTTGAGAGGCAGCGCGGTCACCCTTCGCACGGCCTCCACTACCAAGGGCCCTACGGTGATGCTGGGCACGAAGTGACCATCCATAATGTCAAGGTGCAGCAGATCCGCCCCCGCTGCCTCAGCAGCGGCCACCTCCTCCCCCAGCCGGGCGAAATCGGCGGCCAGCAGCGAGGGAGCGATTTGTATGGTTTCCATCCTGGTAATCATATATCCTCTGAGGTGAAAAGGCAAACAAACAACGGACGAGAGAATTAGACGGACTCCGCGGCCTGGCGGGAGCGGAGCTGACCACAGCCGGCCTGGATCTCAGCTCCGCGACTCTGGCGCAGGGTGTGCGATACCGCCAGACGGGTGAGCTCATCCCGAAAGGCCCTGACCCGGCCCGGGGGCGAAGGGCCGTAGGGAGACTCGGCGATGGGGTTGAGGGGAATGAGGTTGACGTGGGCCACAAGCCCCCTGAGGAGATGGGCCAACTGGCGAGCCTGAGCAGGTGAGTCGTTGAGCCCGTTGATGAGGGCGTACTCGAAACTGATGCGCCGCCCGGTCCGGCTCTGGTAGGTGCGGCAGGCGGCCAGGAGCTGGGCCAGCCCGTAGCGACGGTTGAGCGGGACGAGCTGGTTACGCAAATCATCCGCCGGTGCGTGGAGGGAGACCGCCAACCGCACCTGCGTGTCCTGGGCGGCCAGGCGGTGGATTCCAGGCACCAGCCCGGCGGTGGAGATGGTGATCCGTCGGGCACCGAAGTTAAGGCCCCGCCCATCCATCAGCCTCTCCAATGCCCCCCAGGTGGGTCCGTAGTTGGCCAATGGCTCCCCCATCCCCATGACCACCACGTTGCTGAGCCTCTCCCCCTGTTGCGCCAGTTGGCGGGCGAGGAAGAGCACCTGCCCCACGATCTCTCCGGTGGTGAGATTGCGCACCAGGCCCCCCTGTCCGGTAGCGCAGATGGGACATCCGATGGCACAGCCCACCTGCACAGAGATGCAGGCTGTGTTGCGGCCCTCGTAGCGCATGAGCACACTCTCGATGGTCTCACCATCGCGCAGCTCAAAGAGCACTTTGTGGGTGAGGCCATGGGGAGAGACTGTCTCGGCCAGGGGGCGCAGGGGATGAATCGTAGCCTCCTGCGCCAGGTGGTCTCGAAGGGACTGGGGGAGATCGGTCATGGCATCGAAGTCCTCCGCCAGCCGGGCGTAGATCCAGCCCCACAACTGACGGGCACGATAGGCTGGCTGGCCCCAGCCCGTGAGCAGTTCCTCCAGTTGAGCCTCATCCAGATCCAACAGTGCGATCCGTAAGCCTTCAGCCATCAGCGGTCAGCTTTCAGCATCCATACCCCAGGGCCTTCATCCAGGCTCCCTGCAGGTGGGCCACGTCCTCGAAGACCAGGTCGGGCTGAATGGCGGATTGGACCAGTTCTTCCCTGGCGGTTACTCCAGAGAGGACGAACAGGGTTCCCAGCCCCATACGCTGCCCACCGACGACGTCCGTCTCGAGCCGGTCGCCCAGCACCGCAACCCCCTGGGCATCCAGGCCCAGTTGGGCCAGCGCCAGTTGAAAGATGGCCGGTTGGGGCTTGCCAATGACCAGGGGTTGGACGTCGGTTGCGGCCTCCAGCGCGGCCAGTATCGCCCCGTTGCCGGGGATGATGCCCTCCTGGGAGGGAAAGGTGCGGTCGGGGTTGGTGGCGATGAAATGGGCCCCGGCGCGGATGAGCAGTGTCGCCCGCTTGAGCTGAGCGTAGGTGAGCTCCCAGTCCCAGCCCACAACTACGTAATCGGCCCCTTCTTCCACCAGGGTGAATCCCTGCTCCACCAGGGCCTGTCGCACTCCCTCCCGGCCGATCACGTACACCCTCGCCCCCTCAGGCTCCTGCTGGGCAAGGTAGCGGGCGGTGGCCTGGGCCGAGGTGAGGATCTCCTCCGCACGCACCTCGATGCCCATGCCCTTCAGCTTGGCCACGTACTGGCCCGGGGTCAGCGAGGAGTTGTTGGTCAGGAGGAGGAAGGGTATCCCCTGGCGGCGAAGGAAGACGATGAAACGCTCAGCGCCGGGAATGGGGGCCTGGCCCCGATACAGTACACCGTCCATATCAATCAGCAGGCCCTGGATGGCCGCGAGGTCCAATGCTCATGATCCTTTCCCTGTACTGCCTGTCCTGGCCAGGGGACAGGCTTCAACCCTCTGGGGGACGGGGGTATTGTACCACGGTGGGGGAGGGGGGCAAATGATGCGCCTGCTCCTGGCTGCGACAGCCATTTTGGCTTGACAACGTATCCGTTACATGCTATAGTATACCTGGCTTCAAAATATATGATGCAAATGCCCTTTTGTCTGAAAGGGGAGCTACTGATGATGTACCAGGTATGGGATACTCAAACCCATGTCCTGAAAAGGGCATTGGCTCTGCACAGTCAGCCGATAGTTGTGTGCAAACGCCAGTCCGAGGGCGCTCCATGAGTGTCCGACGCTGGCGTTTTTTGTTGTCTCACCCCTGCCCGATTGACGGGCCAAGCTCAAAGAACAAACGGGGAGGATGAAAATGAGATCATCGCTTGATCAGCGAAAAGCCGAAGCACGAAAATCCGCAAAGGAGGGAAAGGGTAAGATGAGAACAAATACAAGGAAGTTCAGGCTGGCGCTGACCGCGCTGACGCTGGTGGCACTGCTGCTTGGACTTGGTGTTGGGAGCGTATCAGCCGATCCCGGCACGGTGTACGTTGCGACGGACGGCACGGACGGGTTGGGCTGTGGCACGGCGCCTGAGAATGCCTGTCAGACGATCCAGTACGCCATTGGCAATAGGGCTGTTGCTGGCAACACCATCAGCGTGGCGCCGGGGAACTATGGTGGAGGAATACAAGTCAATAAACCCAATCTGACCATTAAGTCCAGCGATGGCGCTGCGCAGACCGTCATACAGTTCGCTCCTAGTGGCGTCGCAAGCATTATTAGTGGCATCGCAGTCTCTACGGAAGGCGTAACCATACAAGGCTTTAAGATCACCGGCTTCTCCTGTGGCATTCTTCTGGACGGGCCAGCCAGTGCAGACAATTGCACCATAAAGAACAACATTATTGAGAACAATGGTGAAGGCATTTGGATTTGGACTGATAACAACCAGATCTTAGGTAACGACATCCTTGATAACAGATGGACAACCTCTGGCATTCACCTTACCGAGGGTGCGTCTGGTAACGTCATCCACTTCAATAACATCGTTGGCAATTCTGTTGAACCCTTAGGCTCCTACGTCAATAGTTACGCCTATGTAGGCCACTACGGTGTTTATAATGCGAATCCCACAGAAAGTGTCACCGCCACCCACAACTGGTGGGGCGATGCCAGCGGGCCGAAGCATGGGCCTTTTGATGCAGGTACTGATACTGATTGCGAGCGGCCGAGGGAGGGGGGCTGGAACTGCGGTGTATGCAATGAAAACCTCGATGGCGCCGGCGACAAGGTCAGCTATAGTGTAGACTACTGCCCCTGGCTGGAAGCCGGGGTAGAAGAAGTCCACTCTGAACCCGTCAGTGGCACTGCCACGATCACGGATACGGCCACGGGTGGAGATGTCACCATCAATGCCACCACAGGTACTACTCACACCGTCACCACCGCCAAGTACAAGAGCAACCCCGGTGGTGATCACACCTTCAAGAGCACAGGCTACTACGACGTCCACCTGAGCGATAAGACCGGTGTGGCCAGTCTCACGATTGAGTTCTGCCCCGCCACCGAGGATACGGTGATCTACTACTGGAATGGGACGGCCTGGGTGGCATGCTCGAATCAGGTGTTCAATCCAGGTACAGGCTGCGTCGTCGTCACCATCACCGCTGCCACCGATCCCAATCTGGACTACTTAACGGGCGGCCCCTTCGCCAGTGGATATACCCCTGCTCCCGTCGGCGGGATCACCCTGCCCAGCGATCCGATCCGGCTGCTGGCGCCGTGGCTGGGGCTGGCGGCGCTGATGGTGATGGGTGTGGCAGCACTAGTACTTGATTTCTTAAGTTTTCCAACTATACTCATGGCCAGCGAATTCAGGGACGAGCTGCCCCGACTTATTCAGGAGGCTGGCCATGAAGCCGTACAAATACGTCA
>Ga0209979_1000230_pt1 | contig 86270 bp, 91 predicted proteins | sample AnhtaG_FD_183114 | JGI IMG/M metagenome (GOLD analysis project Ga0209979, IMG submission 183114) | Deep subsurface microbial communities from Anholt, Denmark to uncover new lineages of life (NeLLi) - Anholt_01485 metaG (SPAdes) (version 2) | ecosystem: Environmental > Aquatic > Marine > Oceanic... | reverse complement strand
TGCCATAGAGCCGAAAAATTAGGAAAACAATTCATTATTTGGGAAGAAAGTAAACACTCCAAGTCCTTTAAAGCCTTAACTTCAGAAAAAGCTCAAGAAGTAGCTAAAGCAGCGGGGATGGGAACTAAACCGACTGAGAATCCAGAATGTTTAAAATGCCACTCTCCTCTTTTTAAAAAAGCCTCCAATATTACAAAAGAAGGAGTAACTTGTGAATTCTGTCATGGCCCCGGCAGTTCTTATAAAAAATTAAGCATCATGGAAAACAGAGAAGAGGCAGTAAAAAACGGTCTAATTATCCATGACTCTTCCGAGGCTATAAAAAAGCTCTGCTTGACCTGTCATAAAGATTCTCAAGAAAAATCCTTTGATTTTAAGATTTCCTGGGAAAAAATAAAGCATCCCGTCCCAGGAAAAAAATAGGTTTTTTATTTATATTATTAAAATATATAGCTAATCCGTTTTTTGGCTTTATACTAAAGCCACCCAATCTCAATTCCTACAAAAGGATCTTGTACCATTCACCCTCTGGAATATCAAAAGATAGTTTAAGAGGAATGAAGCTTTTAATAAAAAGTTTAAAATGAATTACTCTTCTACTATCTTCTCGAGCTTTTGACAGCAAATTTCTCCTGTGCTATAAGTTTTAAGTCGGAGTTTAAAGAGAAAAATAATGAAGCAGATAGGTCAATTGCATATACTCACAGATACTGTGTTGCAATCCCGTTTCTCGCATGTGGAACTCACAAGATTGGCAATCCAAGGAGGGGCGGACACTATCCAGTTTCGCCAGAAGATTGGATCTACACGAGAGATGATCAAGATAGCCCAACAGATAAAACAAATATGTACAGACTCTGGTGTGGCATTCATTATAAACGATCGAGTGGACGTTGCGATTGCCTCAGACGCTGATGGCGTTCATCTGGGGCAGGATGATTTTCCCCTGCCTCTAGCACGTAATTTACTGGGTAAAGACAGAATTTTGGGCGGGTCCGCAGTAACTCTTGAGGAAGCCCGGAAATGCCTCACAGAGGGAGCAGACTATATCGGATTTGGGCCCGTTTTTCCGACAGCATCCAAAGACGACGCTGGCCCTGTCACTGGAATTGACCTCTTAAGACAGGTTGTTGATACTATTCCACTGCCAATTATTGCTATCGGAGGCGTCAGTGTTGAAAATACACCTGAGGTGATACAAGCAGGCTCACACGGTATTGCTGTGATATCAGCCGTCTGCTGCCAGGAGAATCCTGAACAAGCGACTCGGGCACTTTACAAATCTTTGTTTGTGGGCTCGAAGAGAGGGAAGCATGTCTGAAACTGTGGCTGAAATTGGAGAATTCGGATTAATTAGCCGGATTCAAAAATTCCTCCAACAGGAAGGCGTTCAGGCTCCCGGAATGATACTGGGAATTGGAGACGATACAGCGTCTTTCCAAGCTCGCTCAGGATACGACATGTTGGTTACATGTGATTGTCTAGTAGAAGGACGTCATTTCCTGCCTGATCACATTACTCCTTTAGATTTGGGCCGACGTGCTATGATAGTAAATATCAGTGATATTGGCGCCATGGGTGGTCAACCTCTGTACGCTCTCGTGTCGTTAGGATTAAAAGCAGACATGCTCGTTGCAGATGTTGAAGCCATGTACCGTGGATTCGTCATGGAACTCAATCCGTTTAAAGCTTCTATTATCGGTGGCAATATTACCAAGATGGATAACATCATTTTCACTGACGTCACTTTAATTGGTGAGGTAAAAAAAGGTGAGCTCATGCTCCGTTCGACCGCCAAAGTTGGGGACACAATTCTCGTCACAGGAAATCCAGGACAAGCCGCTGCCGGCCTACAACTACTGTTGCGTTCCCAATCAACCGAGGATTTACGAGGACATCCACTCGCACGTGCCTATATCACACCTTCACACCGTGCAAAAGAGGGACAGGCGATTGCCCATTCAGGGTATGCGACAGCAATGATTGACACGAGCGATGGATTTCTGGGAGACCTGGGACATATCTGCAAGGAGAGTGGTGTGGGGGCTGAACTGATTCAAGAAAAATTACCCATCTCTGAAGATCTGCGTCAGACTGCTGCACAGCTCAAATTAGATCCATACGAACTGTTTTTACAGGAGAGCGATGATTATGAACTGATTTTCACCTGCTCTCCTGACAAAGTGTCTCAAATCCGTTCTGTTATAGCTTCAGTCAGCGACGTGCCTGTCACAGAGGTTGGAAAGATAACTGAAGCAGTTGGTAATATCCAATTGCGACTGCCCGATGGGTCTCAACGCCGAATCGCTCCAACCGGATGGGATCACTTTACAACATGAGGAGGAAAGAGTGTTTGACCAAAATCTAGCACAAAAAGCAGGAAAAAATCTGAAGAACCTTCGGGAGAAGAAGCCCCTGGTCCATAACATCACAAATTTTGTGGTTATGAATTACACCGCCAATGCGTTACTCGCATGCGGCGCTTCTCCTGTGATGGCGCATGCACCCGAGGAGGTGGAGGAGATGGCCTCATTTGCTGACTCACTTGTACTCAATATTGGGACCCTCACTCCCTACTGGATAGACTCAATGCTCAAAGCAGGTAAACGAGCCAATGAACTGAATGTTCCGATTATTCTGGACCCAGTAGGCTCTGGAGCCACAAAACTTCGGACCGACTCAGCTAAGCGATTGATAGACGAACTCTCCATCAACGTAGTTCGGGGAAATGCCTCTGAGGTTCTATCCTTGGCCCACGAGGGCTCCCGAACAAAAGGTGTTGATTCCATCCACACAGTGGACGAAGCTGTCGATGCAGCACTCATTCTTGCCAAGGAACTTGATACTACCCTGGCAATTACGGGAGTTGTGGATCTAATAACTGACGGAGAGCGTATATACCGTGTTTCCAACGGACATGAACTAATGGGCTATGTCACAGGCACAGGTTGTACTGCAACTGTCATTATCGGAGCTTTTCTGGCTGTAGATCGTGATCCCGTCGAAGCGACAACCACTGCACTGGCATATTTCGGTCTTGCAGGTGAGAAAGCAGCTACAGAAGCGGATGCTCCTGGAAGCTTTCAGATCGCCATACTTGATGCGCTCTACATGATAGAAAAAAAGCAGATGGAAAAGGGAGCAAAAATCCATATTCAATAATTTAATCCAGAGTATTTTCCTTCTTGATTGCCATAATAATAATTGATAGAATTCTTCGTAGGTAATTAAAAAAAGCATTAAGCTTATGATTATTGCTGAATTTGCTATCTTTCCCACAAGCGAAGGGTCATCGGTAAGCAAGTACGTTAAAGAAGTAATTAAAGTTATTAAAAGCTCAGGACTAAAGAACGAGACCGGGGGCATGTCTACGACAATCGAAGCCCCTGATCTGGATACGTTATTCAAAGTTATAAAAAAGTGTCATGAAGTTCTTGTAAATATGAAAGCCAAAAGGATTCATGTAGATCTAAGAATAGACCACCGTCTGGACACAGATGCCTCTATTGAGTCAAAGCTCAAGGCCATTGGTAAAAGATAGCTCTGCCATCCCCATTTTACTTTAAAGAAATTAATCTTCCATTCTGCCCGGATCTCTACTTGTGTGGAATCAGGCGAGCCAATGGATAGATGATTAGAGATATTGGTCAAAAATAAAGAAAAAAAGAAAGTACAGCACAAAGTATATTCTGGGAATTACTTTAGTCCCTTTCTCTGAGAAGTGGCCTTGTTAGGCAAGTTGGGCCGCCTGCTCCTTTCCTGGAAATTTCCTCTCCTTCATACTCCCAGATTTCAACACCTTTATTTTTTAGCATCTTCTTCGTCTGAGGATTCCCGGATATCATAAAACACTTTCCAGGAGAGACAGCAAGGATATTGCATGCCATGGTCTCATACTCAGAATCCGGGACTTCAAGGAGTTGAATTCCACGCCGTAGAAGCCACTTACGAAAAAACACAGGAAGAAGCCTGGAGTAAACTACAGCTAAGTTATTATCGACGGGACTGATAAAAGACATCAAGTGAAGTACATCACCCGGCCCTTTCCAGTGTGGCAAGGGGACAATTATAAATTCATCAACAAAGTCTTTTATTAGTTCTTTTAACTGCCGGATACCTTCTTCGTTTGTACGGGAGCCCAGGCCCACAGCAATAGTGCGCTCATCGAACCAAACAACATCACCGCCCTCTAATCTTCCCTCACCAACTATAGATCCCAGAATGGGGATACCCATTTTAAAGAAAAAATCTCCGACAGCTTCAGACTCTGCGCAGCGCTTCTCTTTTCCCATATTGCACAGTATGGCTCCTTTACTGGTAATAATGGCAGAGTCATGGACATAGATGGAATCTAAGCCTGTTTGAGCGTTTTGTGGTAAATAGTCAATTTCAGGGACAGATTTCTTCAGCAATTCAACAAAATCATTATATTCCTTTAGTGCTTTATCATAGTCCGGGCAATCCAGATAATTTAATTCTTTCCATTGAGTATTAATATTTTCTTGATCTATAAATGCATCTTTAGGGTGTTTAAGCAAAAGATGCTTTATTGGTTCGACCTCGGACTGGCTGCCAAATTTCATGGGTTTATCTTTAAAGCCTATTATAGTAAAAAAATCAACCTTTTGTAGAAGATATTTCATTTTTCTCTTCCCCCTCCTTGACACTTCTTACTCCTTTCTATAGAATCTTGGACTATTTTTAAAAAAAATAAATTAGAGAAAGATAACCTACCCAAAAAGAGGAGAGCCGAGTGATAAAAAAAGAGTTCCTGCCTGGTTGGGCTCTGATGCTTGCGGTCGGGATAGTGGCCATGCTGCTTTCCAAACTGGTTGTAATCGGCGGGAAAAACCCGATTGAGGCAGCTCTTCTGGTCGTGCTGTTCGGCATCCTTTTGAGAAATATCGGCTTCGTGCCCAGTGTCTGTCATCCGGGTATTAAGGCTTTTGATAAGATTCTCATACTGGGAATAGTACTCATCGGCGCTTCTCTCGATTTCAAGACAATCGGTTCCCAGGGCATAAAAATGCTGGCCATTATTCTAACAACAATGTTCGTTAGTTTTTTTGTGATCTATTTTCTGGGCAAAGCATTCAGGCTCCCTACTTCCCTGGCAATACTTCTCTCTGTGGGAACGACAATCTGTGGAGGCACGGCTATTGCTGTGACAGCACCTCTTATTAAAGCCAAAGAGGAGGAAACTTCCTACGCAATCGGCACCATCGCCCTCTGGGGAGTGATAGCCATCCTTCTCTACCCAAAAATGGCACAACTTCTCGGAGTGACAGATGTGAACTTCGGTGTGTTTGCCGGCACCGCTATCCACTCCACTCCTCAGGTTGTGGGTGCCGGATTTATCTTTTCAGACATTGCCGGAAAAACCGCTACTGCCGTCAAACTCGTTCGAAACTGTTTCATGGTCCCGATTGCCTTCTTGATTGCCGTTTGGTACACGAAGACCATCCTGATTAATAAAAAAGGAGAAGGGACTCACGTGAATGTTGCCAAAGCATTTCCTTGGTTCCTCTTTGGCTATTTCCTGATGGCCGGGCTCAACACTCAGGGTTACTTTTCAGAAGCTGGAGTGGAAGCGTCGAGCACAGCGGGCAAATTCCTCATCCTTTTGGGGCTGGCTGGGATCGGCCTCAACACGGTCTTCACCTCCTTTAAGAAGGTGGGATTAAAACCTTTAATCGTCGGGTTCATCGGATCAATCGTAGTCGCTGGATGCAGTATTGTGATGATTATTCTCATCTTCTGAATACTAATTCAACAATTCTTTTTCCATGCTATAATAATCTGGCCATTTTATTAGACTCACGGTAAGATAGCTTGGAAAGAAAGGAAAAACAATGGAAAACAAAATAAAATCCATACGGAAACTAATGAAAGACTATGGAGTGGAAGCCTATCTTGTTCCCACTTCTGACCCCCACCAGAGTGAATATGTTCCTGAATTCTGGCAGAGGAGAAAATTCATGAGCGGCTTCACCGGCTCTGCAGGCGATGTTGTTTTCACCCAAAAAAAGGCTGGACTGTGGACCGACTCGCGCTACTTTCTGCAGGCCGAGCAGGAATTGGATAAAAAAGTTTTCACTCTATTTAAGATAGGAAAACCTGATGTACCAAGTATCGATGAATGGGTCTCTGGAGAATTAAAAAAAGGGGAATCTCTCGGGATCGATCCTAAGGTAATTCCTCACCAAAATTATATAGATTTAAAAAAGAGACTGGAAGAAAAAGGCATTGAATTGAAGAGTTTAAAAAAAAATCTGGTGGATGCTGTATGGGAAAACAGGCCAGAGCCACCAAAAGGAAAAATTGAAATCCATGAGGAGAAATATGCAGGCGAACCATTTGAAGCAAAACTGAATCGGCTGCGTAAAAAAATGGGAGAAGAAAATGCCGAAACACTTGTTGTCACAATGCTGGATTCAATCGCCTGGTTGTTTAATATCCGCGGTTCTGATGTAGAGTTTAATCCAGTGGTTATCTCCTATGCTGTTATTACATCGGAGAAAGCTCTGCTTTTCGTCAATCCAGACAAAATAGAAGAAGCCGTGAGTCAAGCTCTAAGAGAAACCGTAGATATTTTTGACTATGAAGAGTTTGGCTCTGAGCTCCAAAATCTGGCAAAACAAAGCTGTCGTATCTGGCTCGACGAGGTCAGTGTGAACCAATGGATTGTGGATGTCCTGGGAGACAATGTAAAACTCCATTTTAAACCAAGTCCTATCAAGATGTTTAAAGCAATTAAAAATAAGACTGAGATTGCAGGATTCAGGGCAGCTCACATCAGGGATGGTGCTTCTATGATCAAATTCCTCTACTGGCTGGAGCAGTCCATGGGAAAAATCGAGGTGACTGAAGTTTCAGCTGCAAAAAAATCAGCTGAATTCCGAGCTCAGAATGAACTGTTTAGAGGGCTGAGCTTTAATACAATTTCTTCCTATGGTGCCCATGGCGCGGTGGTTCATTATGCAACAAGCCCTGAAACAGATATACAATTAAAACCAGAAGGGATTTATCTTATTGACTCGGGAGGGCAATATCTGGACGGAACAACCGATATCACCCGAACTCTGTACCTCGGCAGCCCAAAAGAAGAGCAAAAAGACAACTTCACCCGTGTGTTAAAAGGCATAATTGACCTTCTTACCACCTCTTTTCCTGAAGGGACCTCAGGAAAACAGCTCGATACAATTGCACGGCTGCCGCTCTGGGAGAAAGGCTTAAATTACGGTCATGGGACCGGACATGGCATCGGTACTTATCTCTGTGTACATGAAGGTCCTCAAGCTATATCTTACTATCGATGTATTGGTATTGGATTAGAACTGGGTATGATCACAACCATCGAACCAGGCTATTACAAGGAAAACCAATATGGACTCCGGATTGAAAATGTCGCTCTTGTTGTGAAAGACGAGGAAAAGTCAAAAAAGGATTTTGTATTTTATAAATTCGAAAATCTGACTCTTTGTCCTATCGACCTGTGTCTCATTAAAAAGGAACTCTTGAGTAAAGGCGAAATCGACTGGCTCAACAACTACCACAAAAAAGTCTATAAAACCTTAGCACCGCTTTTAGACAAGCCAGAAGTAGACTGGTTAAAAAAGGCAACAAAAGAATTATAAAAGAAAGGATTTTATTGCTTAAACTTAGGTTTGCCTTCCGGCTTTATCTATGATTCCTCCACCAACAACCACATCTCCGTCGTAAAAAACCACAGACTGTCCAGGAGTAATAGCCCTCTGGGAATTCTCGAATTCCACTATCACTTTATCTGAGTCAAAAGGAGTAATGAGAGCCTTTGCTTCTTTATGTTTGTAACGGATTTTTGCTTTTACAATCTGTGGTTTTTTTATTTTTTCTATAGATACCCAATTCACCTGAGATGCCAAAAGAATTTTTTCATAGAGCTGGTTTTTTGTGCCAGCAACGATGGTATTTTTTTTACTTTGCACAGCAAGAACATACATCGGGTGTTTGGATGTTATCCCCATACCCCTCCGCTGGCCTACTGTGTAGTGGATTATTCCCTTGTGCTGGCCTAAGACTTCATTCTTTAGGTTTACGATAGGACCGGGTTTGCTAGCCTCATGACTTCTGCTCTGAAGAAATTTGGCATAATTTTTATCAGGAATAAAACAAATCTCCTGGCTTTCAGGTCTTTGGGCAACAGGAAGACCTAATTTCTCAGCTTTGTTTCTTACTTCGTCTTTTTTTAAATATCCGATTGGCATCAATGTTCGGGAGAGCTGGTCCTGGGTTAAGGGATAGAGGAAATAGGACTGGTCTTTCTTCTTATCCTTTCCCTTTTTAAGAATATAACGTTTAGAGTTAGTTTCATATTCAACCCGAGCATGGTGACCCGTGGCTAAATAATCAGCTTTAAAAACTTTGAGCTTCTGCATAAGAAAATCAAATTTAATGTATTGATTGCAGCGGATGCAGGGATTGGGAGTGCGCCCTCGAGTGTACTCTTTGCAGAAGTCAGTAATTACTTTTTTTTCGAAATTCTTTCTAAAATCAGCAATATAAAACGAAATCCCAAGAGAGACAGCAACACGGTGGGAATCTTCTTTGGCTTTCCAACCACAACAGCTTCTCAAATTCTCTGACCTGCAGTATTTTTCAGGTAAGGAGAAAAGATTCATTGTTATTCCGCTAACTTCATAGCCCTGCTCATTAAGGATAGCAGCTGCCACCGATGAATCTACTCCCCCACTCATAGCAATAACTACTCTTTTTTGCTTCATTTTTTCTCTTTTCTATAGGATACCAAAAAAAAGGAACCAGTCACAGAAAAAGGGACAGGCCACTTTTTTTTTATTTTTTTCCTTTTAAGCAGTAAAATTCAAAAAAAAAGTAGAATTCCAAAATGAGAATATGTAAAATAAGCCAAATGTTATTTACTGATTTTCCGGATATTTTATTCATTTAAAATGGCATCGAGAAAAGCTTACCTTGTTTTAGAGAACGGGACATATTTCATTGGCCAATCTGTCGGATATGAAGGATATGCTGAGGGAGAAATTGTCTTCAACACATCCATGACTGGCTATCAGGAAATACTTACAGATCCATCCTACAAAGGCCAGATAGTTACTATGACTTACCCTTTGATCGGAAATTATGGCTGCAATTTTGAAGATGTGGAATCAAACCACCCATGGGTAGAAGGCTTTATCATGAAAGAGCTGGCTTCTCTTTCTTCAAACTGGAGGAAAAAAGAGGACCTTGCAGGATATTTAAAACGACACAAAATAGTTGCTATCCAGGGTATAGACACCAGAAAGTTAACCAAAACAATCCGTACTGGCGGTGCCCAAAGTTCACTAATCTCAACATCAAACGACAACATTAAAACTCTTCTCAAGCGAGTAAAAAAAGTCCCTTCCATAGTAGGACTCGACTTAGTCAAGGATGTGACAACTTGTGAATCCTATAGATGGAATGAATCAGTTTACACATGGCCAAAGGGCTATTCAACAAAAAAAAGATTCAAATATTCTGTTGTTGCTTATGACTATGGAATAAAAAGAAACATCTTAAGAAACCTGGCATACAATAATGTCAATGTTTTTGTCGTTCCTGCCCAAACAAGCTGGAAGGAAATACTGAAAATGAAACCGGACGGAGTGTTCCTCTCCAACGGCCCCGGGGATCCTGCTCCAATCTCTTACGCGATTGACAATATTAAAAACCTAATAGGGAAAATTCCCATTTTTGGAATTTGCCTCGGCCACCAGCTTTTAGCCCTTGCCCTTGGGGGCAAAACTTACAAGCTTAAATTCGGCCACCGGGGAGCAAATCATCCGGTAAAAAATTTAGAAACAGGCACTATCGAAATAACCTCACAGAATCATGGATTTGCCGTTGATATAGATTCTCTAAAGGGACTTGCGAAACTAACTCATCTCAATCTCAATGATATGACTGCTGAAGGATTCTCTTTAAGAGAAAAATTCCTTTTTTCAGTTCAGTATCATCCAGAAAGTTCTCCTGGTCCAAGAGATTCAAGATATCTTTTCCAGGATTTCATTAAAATGATGGAGGATTTTAAAGGGAAATAAAGTGCCAAAAAGAAAAGACATCAAGTCTATCCTGATCATCGGCTCTGGCCCTATTATCATCGGTCAAGCCTCTGAATTTGACTACTCAGGAACCCAGGCTCTTAAAGCTCTAAAAGAGGAACAGTACAAAGTCATCCTGCTCAATTCCAACCCAGCCACTATCATGACTGACCCTGAGTTTGCAGATCGCACCTATCTTGAACCGTTAACAGTCGAATATCTGGAAAAGATAATTCAAAGAGAAAAACCCGATGCGCTGCTTGCCACTCTGGGTGGCCAGAAAGCTTTAAATTTAGCTCTTGAACTTGACGAAAAAGGAATCTTGGATAAGCACAAAATCCGGCTTATCGGAGTCAGCACAGACTCCATCAGAAAGGCAGAAGACAGAATGCTTTTCCGGAAATCAATGGAAAAGATCGGACTCCAAGTTCCGGAATCAGGCTACGCTTCCAGCATGAAGGAAGCTGTAGACATCGTGAAGAGGATCAAATTTCCTGTGGTTCTACGTCCTTCCTTTACTTTAGGCGGCACAGGAGGCAACATCATCAAAAATTGGGAGGACTTCTATAAATTTCTTCCCCTCGGCCTTGCAATTAGTCCAATCACAAAAGTTCTTATCGAGAAATCTATCATCGGCTGGAAAGAATTTGAACTGGAAGTTATGAGGGATAAAAAAGATAATGTCGTGATCGTTTGTGCAATTGAAAATTTCGATCCTATGGGAGTCCACACAGGAGATTCTATCACTGTTGCTCCTGCCCAGACCCTGACTGATAAGGAATACCAGAGACTCAGGGATGCTTCAATTGCAATCATGAGAGAGATAGGGGTAGAAACAGGAGGCTCTAACATTCAATTTGCCATTAATCCTTCGGATGGGAGAATGATGGTCGTTGAGATGAATCCCCGGGTTTCCCGCTCCTCAGCCCTGGCTTCAAAAGCCACGGGTTTTCCTATCGCTAAAATGGCAGCCAAACTGGCTGTAGGCTATACCCTGGATGAAATTTTAAACGATATCACAAAAAAGACCCCGGCCTGCTTTGAGCCTGCAATTGACTATGTTGTGGTCAAAATCCCCCGTTTTGCCTTTGAAAAATTCCCTGAAGAAGAACCTGCACTCACCACCCAGATGAAATCAGTAGGAGAGACAATGGCTATAGGCCGAACTTTTAAAGAAGCTCTTCAAAAAGCCATTCGCTCTCTTGAAATAGACAAATGGGGATTCGAAGAAAAATACAAAAAAAGAGAACAAATTGTATTAAAAGAAGATCATACCCAGCCAAATGCCGAAAGAATCTGGTACATTGCTGATGCTCTAAGAAAAGGAATATCAGTAAATAAAATTTATAAACTCACCCAGATAGATCCCTTCTTTCTTCAGAACATCAAGGATATCGTAAACTTTGAAGAAAAAATAAAATCCTTGAGAAAAGACTCCTCGAATTTTAATCTTCTTCAAAGAGCTAAAGAACTGGGCTTCTCTGATAAAAGAATTGGAGAGCTCGCAGGCCTAACGGAAGATGAAGTCAGAAAACTGAGAGAGAAAGCGCGGATATACCCAGTTTGGAAAGTTGTTGATACCTGTGCAGGAGAATTCGAATCAGAAACTCCCTATTTTTACTCCACCTATGAAGAAGAAAATGAAGTCCCGGAAATCCCACAGAAAAAAGTGATTATTCTTGGCTCAGGCCCCAACAGGATCGGACAGGGAATCGAGTTTGACTACTGCTGCGTTCACGGTGTTTTTGCTTTGAGGGATTCTGGATACAAAGCTATTATGATCAATTCCAATCCTGAAACTGTCTCTACTGATTATGATATATCAGACCGACTCTACTTTGATCCCGTAACGCTGGAAGATGTGCTTTCCATCTACCGGAATGAAAAACCAGAAGGGATTATCGTCCAATTCGGAGGACAGACTCCCCTAAAAATCTCAATTGAGCTTTGGAAAAACAAGGTAAAAATACTAGGCACAAGCTCCCAGTCTATTGACGAAACTGAAGACAGGGAAAAATTTGACAAATTCCTGACAAGACTAAACTTGCAGCGGCCGAGAAATGGTATGGCCAGGAATTCTTCCCAGGCTTTAAAAACCGCTGAAAATATCGGATATCCTGTCCTTGTCAGACCTTCCTATGTTCTTGGGGGCCGTGCCATGAAAGTTATCCATAACGAGGAGGAACTGGAAAAATATGTAAAATCCATCCAGGAATACTGTTCAGAATACCCAATCCTTATCGATGAGTTTATCGATAACGCCATAGAGCTTGATGTAGACATTCTTTGCGATGGCCAGGACGTCTACATTGGAGGTATTCTGGAGCACATCCAGGAAGCAGGCATCCATTCTGGAGATGCCACTATGGTTACCCCTCCCTATTTTATAGCTGACAGGATCATTGAGGAGGTAAAGCGTCAGGTAACTCTGATGGCAAAAGAGCTTCAAATCCTGGGTCTGATGAATGTCCAGGTCGCAGTAAAAGGTACTAAGATCTATATACTGGAGGTCAACCCAAGGGCTTCAAGAACAGTTCCGTTTCTCTCCAAGGCCACGGGAGTTCCCCTGGCAAAGATTGCCACTCAACTCATAATGGGAGAGAAACTCAGAGATATGAATATTACACGGCATCCTCTAAACCTTTATGCCGTAAAAGAAGCCGTCTTTTCTTTTGACAAATTCATGGAGGTAGACCCGATTCTTGGACCTGAGATGCGCTCCACAGGGGAATCTATCGGAATTGACACCCATTTTCCTCTGGCTTTCCTCAAAGCTCAAGAAGGCGCAGGTTTTCACCTCCCGCAGGAAGGGAATATTTTTGTCAGTGCTCCAGATGAAGACAAGCCAAAGATTATTCCTATTGTTGAAAAACTCGAACAATTAGGATTTAATCTGGTCGCAACTGAAGGTACCACACAGTATCTACGCAGACATGGTTTCCGTGTGGACACCGTAGGCAAGGTCTACAAGGAAAAAAGAAATATTCTTGAGGAAATAAAGGAGGGAAAGGTAGGAATGATTTTTAATTCTCCTTCCGGAACTCATGAGATAAGCGATGCTCATAAAATTAGAAAAATCGCATTCGCTTACCGAATTCCCTGTTACACAACTATTCCCTCAGCCAGTGCAGCTGTAAAGGCAATCGAGATGAGAAGAAAAACTCTGCCCTCTCTCCTCTGCCTTCAGGACATCCATTCAAATTCTATAATCCAGTAACTCTATAAATCGGGCTTTATGACAAAACCGTAGTAAAGAGAAGAAAAATACGGCTACTGGATCAAACCTCGATTTTTGATATTCCTAAATTGACATGACTTAATTTCAGTGTTATAAACAATCACTATTATATTAAAGACAAGCACGATCCATTTTTCAATTTAGAGAAATTTCTTAGCGAGTGTAATAAAGAATAAACATGGAAGAAAAAAAATATTATAAGGACATCATTGAGGGAATAGGAAATACACCTCTTATCAAACTTAATAGAATTGCAAAAGGATTTAAGGCAAATATTTTTGCAAAACTCGAATTTTTGAATCCTATGGGAAGTGTAAAGGACAGAATCGCCAAATTTATGATTGAAAAAGCAGAAAAGGAAGGAAGAATAAAACCAGATTATACAATTGTGGATAACTCCTCCGGCAACACGGCTCTGGCGCTGGCCATGGTCTGTGCTATTAAAGGATATAAACTAAAAATTGTTGTCCGGGACAGCCTCAGCTCTGAAAAAATCAAATTCCTCAAAGCTATGAATGTCGAACTGGTTATAGTTGACCACACCCTCCCCCCTGAATCACCAAACAGTTATAACAATATCGTACCACGGATTGCCCAGGATACACCTAACGGATACTATCTCGACCAGCACAACAACCGAGAAAACAACGAAACTCATTATCAAACTACAGGACCTGAAATCTGGGAACAGATGGAGGGGAAAATAGACTATTTTATTGCAGGCGTAGGCACAGGAGGAACGATCTGCGGAGCGGCAAAATTCCTCAAAGAAAAAGACCACAGAATAAAAGTTATAGGAGTTGATCCTGTCGGTTCAATATTCTATGACTATTTTCACTCAAAAAAACTTATCGAGCCATCTCCTTATCTTCTTGAAGGCTTAGGAGATGAGTTTCTTATAGACTGTGTTGACTTCAACCTGATTGACGATTTCTATCAAGTCACAGATAAGGACGCGTTTCTTATGACCAGAAAGCTTGCCAATAAAGAAGCTATTCTGGCTGGAGGTTCAAGTGGAGCTGCTATCTGGGCAGCCTTAAAACTCGCTAAAGAAATTGACAGGCCAGCCCGTATTGTTACTATTTTTGCCGACTCAGCCAACCGCTACTTGAGCACTATTTATAATGATGAGTGGTTGGAGAAAAAAGGAATTTTATAATTGTGGCTTTTTTGGTCTAAATTCCCTAATAAATGGATTTGATAAACCAAACCCAACTTTAGTTATCTATTTCCAGGATTAAAATCTCCTTTTTTCTTAGCTTTCTGCGGAAAAAAGTAGTAAAAAAATTTTAGCGTTCTAAGAGTCACCTTTTACTCTTTTTGTTCTGTGTCTCTCTATTGCAAGCCACCATTATTTGTGTTAGAATTTTTTTGACTTGGCCTTCAAGGAGACAATATGTCAGGGCATTCAAAATGGCATTCTATAAAATATAAAAAAGCTGCTCAGGATACCAAAAGAGGGAAATTATTCACAAAGATCATCCGAGAATTATCTGTAGCCGCACGGATTGGCGGCGGAGAGCCGGATACTAATCCAAGGTTAAGAAAATCTATCGCTGATGCTAAAACCGTAAACATGCCGGCTGATAACATTAAAAGAGCCATCATGAAAGGCACAGGTCAGTTAGAAGGTGTAAGCTACGAAGAGACTGCCTATGAAGGATACGGTGCTGGCGGCGTGGCAATCTATGTAGAAGTTCTATCCGATAATAAAAACAGAACAATCTCTGAGTTAAGGCATGTCTTTTCTAAAAACAATGGGCGCATCGGCGAATCTGGATGTGTTGCCTGGATGTTCAAGCGTAAAGGGTACATCGTTATAGAAAAAGAAAAAGCCTCAGAGGACGACATCCTGAATGTGATTCTGGATTCAGGAGCAGAGGATTTAATGGAAGACGGCAGCAACTATGAAGTTTTTACTCCACCGGAAAACTATGAAACTGTAGTTAATGCCCTGAAAGAACACAATATAGAACTAGCTGCTTCCAACCTGGGCTACATCCCTCAGAATTATGTTAAACTTGAGGGGAAGCAAGCCCAGCAGCTCCTCAAGCTCATGGAAGAATTAGAGGATCACGATGATGTTCAGCATGTCTGGGCCAACTTTGACATCGATGAAGAGGAAATTGCCAAATTTTCTGGTTAAAAAATAACTTTGATGCGGGTTCTTGGAATTGATCCCAGTCTTCAATCTACAGGATTTGGCATCATTGAATTCTCCAATAACACTTACACAGTCCTGAGTTGCGGAACTATCAAGCCTTCCCGCAGCCAGCTTTTGCATCATAAAATAAACAAAATAAAATTACGTCTGGAAGAATTAATTAAGAATTATGAGCCTGAGGAAGTAGCCATAGAAAATCCTTTTTTCGCCCGGAACATCAAAACTGCTATAACTCTCGGCCAGGTGAGAGGTGCAGCCCTTGTAGCTGTGGCTTCCCATAATTGTACGCTTTTTGAGTATTCTCCTCTGGAAATAAAAAAAGCAGTTACGGGTTATGGTCAGGCTGATAAAAATCAGGTTAGAATCATGATCAAAACACTCCTTAACATTAAGGATGAAAATTTAGAGACAGACGCTTCGGACGCCCTAGCAACCGCTTTCTGTCATTTAAACTTGAGAACCTTTTTTCAAAAAATAAAGGAATCATAAATAAAGAGGAAAAAGAGGATGATTGCCTATCTTAAAGGAAACCTGATTAAAAAGTCTCCCAATTATGTTATTCTTGACATCGGCGGCGTCGGATATCGTGCCTGGATCCCCCTTTCCACTTATTTAAACATTGGAAATCTCAATGAAGTCGTAGGGCTTTTTATCTACACTCACCTCACCGATAATTCTCTTTCACTGTATGGATTCTCCACTGAAGAAGAAAAAGATATCTTTCTAAAATTAATCAGCATCTCAGGAATAGGTCCAAAGTTAGCCTTGAATGTTCTCTCTGGGATAGGAGCATCAGACCTTGAAGAAGCAATCAGGCAAAGCGATGTGGATCGTATATCTCTTATTCCTGGCATCGGGAAAAAAACAGCCTTAAGAATTGCCCTCGAACTCCAGGAAAAACTTGAAAAAAAAGAAAATGTCCTGGCAGCTAAGGGCTCCCAGGAAAAAGAAGATTTAATATCAGCACTTATGAACCTTGGTTTTAAAAGAAAAGAAATTGAAACGATAGTGAATGAGACAATAAAAACATATGGCCTTAAAGCTGGCTTTGAAACACTTCTCAGAGGAAGCTTGAAAAGAATGGCTAAAGTATGAGAAAAGAAGAGAAGATGGAAGCAGTAGTTACTCCGGTCAGAACAAAAGAAGACCTCCTTTTTGAAGACAGTCTCCGGCCCAGGAGCTTTAAAGAATTTGTAGGGCAGGAAACCGTTAAGTCAAACTTAAAAATCTTCATTGAAGCTGCTCAAAAAAGAGATGAACATCTTGATCATGTTCTCCTTTATGGCCCCCCTGGACTGGGAAAGACCAGCCTTGCCTACCTCATTGCCAGAGAATTGGGAGTAGGTATCAAACCCACATCAGGACCTGTCATTGAAAGGACAGGCGATCTCTCTGCCATCCTTTCCAATTTACAAGCAAAAGAAATCTTTTTTATTGATGAGATCCACCGCCTCCACCCCTCTGTGGAAGAGATACTCTATTCAGCCATGGAAGACTTCAGACTGGATATCGTTATCGGCCAGGGACCAGGCGCTCGAAGCCACAAACTACATCTAAAAAAATTCACCCTGATCGGGGCTACAACCCGTGCAGGACGCATAACCCCTCCATTGAGAGGAAGATTCGGCATCATTTACCGTCTCGATTATTATGAAAATGAAGACTTAAGAAAGATTATCGAAAGGTCTGCTTCTATTCTTAAAGTTGCGATAGACGGTAAAGGCGCTGAACAAATCGCTCTTCGCTCCCGGGGAACCCCAAGAGTCGCCAACAGGTTGTTAAGACGGGTAAGAGATTATGCAGATGTAAAGGGCACTGGAAAAATTACAGCAAATGAGGCAACAACCTCTTTGGATAAAATGGAAGTCGATTCCCTTGGTCTGGACGAAGTGGACAGAAAAATGCTTATGACTATTATTGAAAACTTCAGCGGAGGCCCGGTGGGCATCAATACGATTGCCGCGGCAATCGATGAAGAAAAGGACACGATTGAATCTATCTACGAGCCCTTTCTGATGCGTATAGGTTTCCTCGAGCGAACAACCCGCGGTCGTAAAGTAACACAAAAAGCCTATGACCATCTGGGACTGAAGCACTCCTCTTCTCCCCAAAAAAATCTATTTAAAAAGTAGTTGGCGTCTAATCCAGATGCTCACATCTGACTTCGACTACAAACTTCCATTTGAGCTTATCGCACAAAAACCACTTCTAAAAAGAGAACAGTCCAGGATGTTGGTACTCCACCGCAAAAAAGGAGAAATTTTCCATTCTTTATTTAAAGAATTTCCGGATTATCTAAACAAAGGAGACGTTCTTGTTCTTAACAACACAAAAGTATTACCAGCAAGAGCTTGGGGAAAGAAAGAGAAGAGAGAAATTGAATTTCTCTTCCTGAAGGAATACAAGAAAGGTCTCTGGGAAGTCCTCTGCCGGCCAGCCAAAAAGGTAAAATCCGGCGATATAATCTCATTTTCCCCTGAATTAAAAGGAAAAATAGTAAAAGTTGAACCTGAAGGAAGAAGAAAAATTCAATTTTCGACAGAAGACATACTTTCAAATCTTAAAAAAATTGGATTTGCGCCCCTTCCCCCTTATATCAAACGCAAAAAGAAAAATTCTGAACTCAGGGCGCTGGATCTGGAAAGATACCAGACTGTATTTGCCCAAAGGCAAGGAGCTATAGCTGCTCCTACAGCTGGCCTTCACTTCACTCCTCAAATTCTTGAAAGAATCAGGACAAAGGGTGTTTTAATTACACAAATATCACTCGATGTGGGACTGGCAACCTTCCAGCCGGTGAGAGCTAAACGGATTAAAAACCACCAAATGCTTGAAGAAACATTCTCCATCAGCCCAGCAGTATCTCAAATAATAAACAAGGCAAAAAAAGATACACGGCCAGTCACAGCCGTGGGAACAACATCTGTCCGTACCTTAGAGAGCGCTTTTATAAATGGAGAAATCCATTCTGGGGAAGGCACAACAAAACTCTTTATTTATCCAGGATATGAATTTAAAGTAGCAGACCGGCTTTTAACTAATTTCCACCTTCCCAGATCAACTCTATTGATGATGGTAGCAGCTTTTGCCGGTCTTGATTTAATTAAAAAAGCCTACCAGGAAGCGATTCACAAAAAGTACAGGTTTTACAGCTATGGCGACTGCATGCTTATTCTATAAATAAAATAGTTGAATTGATTTATTTCGAGGCTTTTTTATCTTAAAACAAGTCAAGGCCACCAGGTAAATGAATTGTTTTTTTCGTATAACCTTTGGGAACAGAATAAGTACCAGGTGGTGCCGGTTTTTCTGCAATTTCCAGACTTTGTGATTCAACCTTTATCTCGGAGCCAAATATATTAATCGAAATTTCAGCAGCAACTTGAAATCCATCCATTTTGTCCAATTTTTCCAGCTCTTTTATTGAATTTTCATCTACATTTATAATTCCTAAAATAAATTTCCCGAAAAATTCACTCAATCCCTCTGTATAACTTTTATAATTAAAAGGGATATCTTTAGTCGTCCATAACTTGATCTTATATTTTGGCATTATACCTAATGCCGGAATCGCAAAAACCATCTCAAACTCACTCGAGAAACAATCCCAATTTGCGATCTTTTTCTTCTCACCGCTGAGATTGACCTTAGCATCGGTTATTTTTATTGACTCTACAACTTCAGCAGCCTTCGGATTTAAACCCAAGAGGAGCTCTAGAAGTTTTTCTCTATTGAAGGAGGTCGGAAACACATAATAATCTTTTAGCTTGTGAATAATTAAATATATTTTTTCTTTGTTATAATCAACAACAATACTATACTCTTTACCAAATTGGGCAAACTTGTTTTTTCCAAGCCACTGCTCTTTGATCTCTACTTTTTCAGGTTGTTTTTTTCCCATCAATTCAAACGCTTCTATTCGTTCCATATTTTTCACATAAATATCTGCGCCTAAAAATGAAGATACAAACAAAACCAGAGTTAAAACTAAAAATAATTTTTTCATTGTTCTCTCCTTATGTTATTTTTCTTACCGTTTTAAACATTTAATGCCTTTATTAAACACTTCCTCTCTATACTAGCACTACTTTAAGTGTTCTATATGGTGAACAAGGGCTAATGCAACTTCCACAAGAGGATAAGTTTGTTCTGAAAGGGACTGGGCAAGCTCTTCCTTAACAATAGAAAAACCGGGAAAGAGATAAGGATCATCAAGGGTAGCCATACGTGTATAAATATCGGTATCACTTCCTATAGTTCGGAGGATAGATGCCAGCGTTCCTTCATCGGGCTGTTCCCCTCTAGAATTTAAACCCACTGCTTTTAGCCGTTCGTTCAGAGATTCCTGCCGAAGCAGAGAAAGTGCTGCGATCTGGCGAATTTGAAGTACTTCCTGCCTAAGCTCGGCAATCTCCCCACCTCTCTGCCAGCTTGAATGGAAAAAATACCCAGCTGCTAAACCTACAACCAGAAGTAAAAGAGCAAATGAAAATTGAAAAACAGGTCTTCTCGGCATCCAGCGTTCGACCCAGCCAACCAGGAGTTTCCCAAGATGGAACCGTTCTTTTTCCTGTTCTAGACTTTTTTTGTATTTCTCGAGCGTGGCATAAAATCGCGTGCGCATATTGTTGCTGGGTTGTTCTTCCGGGAGCACCCCCAGCTTTGCCCAGATTGCACTCAGGGTTTCCAATTCCTCCCTGCATGAGTTACAAACGGTTACATGTTCCTGGATACCTTTACGTTTGATTTCGTCTATCTCTCCAATCAAAAAATCGGAAAATTTTTCTTTTATTTGATTACATTTCACGATGCCACACCTCCTGAAAGCTCAAGATAAGCTTTCCCTAATTCTTTAATCGCCCGATGAACGAGAACTTTCACCGTTCCTATTCGGCAGCCAAAGAGCTCTGCAATTTCTTTATACTTTAGATCTTGGAAACGGCTGAGGATTAAGGCCTCACGTTTTTTTAATGGCAGCTTGGCCAGCGCCTGGCTCAGCCGTAAAATCTCCTGTGCCTGCTCTGCTTTTTCTGGGGGTAAAGGCTCCTGACTGGCAATTTTATCTAATTGCTCATCAAGCAAGACTATGTCTTTTCTTTTTCTCAGGTAATCAATATGGGTGTTCCTGGCGATTTTATAAAGCCAGATTGTGAACTTATCCTGGCCCTGGTAGGAAGAGCGATACTTCAGTACACGGATAAATACATCCTGGACCAAATCTTCGCTTAAACTTCTGTTGTAAGTTAACCGGAGAAAAAAATTATAAAGCATTACATGATACCTTTCAAAAATTATTGCCAGTTTCTCAACCTTTCCATCTCTGACTTGTTCCATCAGATGATTATCTGTAGCATTATTCACAAGTACTATTCCTTATTTTGTCCTATTCAATAGATAAGACTTGATTTCCATAAAAAGGTTACACAAAAATGGTAAATTTGGCTATTTTTTTCTTGAGAGGAAAAAAATAGGAATTGGGACTCCTTAATTCTCCTTTGACTTGTTGAGGCGAATTATTACTTTTTTTATTTTTTGTGTGATCTGTATGAGCGCCCGGTTATATCCAAACCTCTTCTTCCTTCGTCAAATCGCCACCCGCATCGCCAGTGTTTACCGTACCTGCAGACTCAACCAGCATAATTTTACATTCGTTTTTGGCAAAAGGTTTGTGCTCTACTCCCTTTGGCACTACAAACATCTCTCCTGTTTTTAAGTCAACCTTATTGTCACGGAAATCGATGCACATTTCTCCGTCAAGAACTATAAAAGCCTCATCAGTATTTGCATGCTTATGCCAGATAAAACCTCCCTGGAATTTACCCAATTTAAAAAAATACTCGTTCATCTGGGCAATGATTTTCGGCGAGAAATGTTCTGAAAACTTGTCAAATTTTTCTTTAAAGTTTATCGCTGAATATTTCATACAATCCTCCAGAGTTTCCAAAAATTATTTGTGGAGTTCCAAATTATAAATCCGTATTGTGAGTTAAAAGGAAGCGTAACAATTAGCCAGCTGGAATCACTTTATTTTCTTCCTCAGTTTTTTCGTCTCTTCAATATTCACTTCAAGAGTTTCTGGATTAATTATCACTCCATAATCTTTTTTTGCTTGTTTTAGACTAATAATCCCATTCTTCACTTCTTTGCCCACATTAGCTGGATCCCTGAGATAAGGGCTGCCGTATCCTCCTCCACCTCCAGCCTGCTGAAAAAGAATTGTTCCAGAGGAGACATTCTCAATCAGGTCTTTGCTTGTCGCCTTATACACTTTGCCATCTGGATAGCGAAGCTCAATCTTATTTAATGTCGCTCTCTTTCCTTCAAAAAGCCCAAAAGGAGGCTCAACATCTCCATCGCCAAAAGTCACTACCTTCGTGTTTTCTCCTCCAATTTTAAACTTAGTCTCAACACCAAGTCCTCCTCTCCACTGACCAGCCCCTGCAGAATCAGGCCAATATTCATGTTTTAATAATAAATGTGGAGTCTGCTGTTCAAACATCTCATAGTCCTGGTCCAATACTCCTCCAGAGGCATCTATCATGCCGATGTGGTCATATCCATCCACTCCAGAAGTAGCACCCGAACCTCCTTTTAATCCCAGAAAACCTATATCCACATAACTATCCTTTTTTCTGGGATCATATCCGCTCATCAGATAACACAACAGCTGGTTCCATCCTGCAGTGACTCTTTCAGGTATCGCCTGGGAGAGGGCTCTGATTATCGCATCGGCATTTGGAGGGCATAGATGATTTCCAAAAGTAGTTGCAGCCGGATATTTAGCATTTAAAATTGTGCCTTCCGGAATTACGATCTTTACGGGCCTTACCATCCCATCATTATGAGGCATATCAGGATTAACCATCTGAAGGAAGGTTAAAAGAGTGGCGCTCGCAGAGGAGGTGTATGTGCCATTGACAAAACCATCGGTCTGAGGATCTGTATCTGAATAATCAAAAGTGATCTCCTCATCTTTTACAGTTATTTTTACCCTTATTTTGTATTTAGATCCGGGTGTTCTCCCGTCATAGTAGACAGTAGATTCTCCTTCGTAGACTCCATTGGGTATTGTCTTTATCTCAGCGCGCATCATCTTCTCTGTGGAATCAAAAAGGTGTTCTTTATGAGATTCAAAAACTTCGAGCCCATATTTTTCTGCCAGCTTTAATACTCCTCTTTCGCCCACAACACAAGAACCTATCTGAGCTCTCATATCAGCAGCAACAATATCAAAACGGATATTTGCGAATATAAGGTCCCATACATCCTTTCTCAATTTTCCGCGTTCATAAACTTTAACTGGTGGAATCCTGAGTGTCTCCTGCCATACTTCAGTGGCTTTGGGATTATATCCTCCTGCAACCGGACCGCCAATATCTGCTTGATGTCCTTTCGCAGCAGACCATGCTAAAAGCTTATCCTTGTAAAATATTGGTTTGTAAACAGCAACATCATTGTTCTGATTGCCCATGGAGAAAACATCGTTATGAAATATGATATCACCTGGATATATTTCGTCGCCAAAATACTCAACAATATACTCGCACACAGGTCCAAGAGAAAAAGAGAGGATAGGAAGATTCTCTGTCTGTTCAAGCATCTTCCCCTTTCCGTCATAAAGTCCGGTAACAAAATCTTTAGCTTCGCAGAGGATTGGTGACCTGGTCGTCTTTGTCAGGGTGATGCTCATCTCTTCAGTTATTGATTTAAATCTCCTCTGAAATACGGAAACCAGTATTTTATCTATCTTCATTTTATGAGCCGTTATTTCATTTTACATTAATCTGCTTTCGCCTTACTGTATATAATATGAAGAGATAACACTCCTTTCTGTAGCATTTCAACCGTGGGCTTGATGAATCAAGCCCCTACAGTTCTCTCCATATATAGGTTTGATAAATCAAATCCCTACAATTTTCTTATTAATCTCTCCTTCCTTTGCTTTTAAATACATCGTATAACTTCCATATTTATCACAAATAACATTATATTCCGGCGTGATAAAAGTTGTTGTGTTGACCTGTTCAATTATGGCGGGTCCAATAACTTTATTCCCAAATCTCAGCTGATGCCCATTATATACAGGAACCTCTTCAAAGGCTTTCTTAAGTGGCAAATAGACTTTTCTCTTCTTTTTTAAAGCCTTTGATGAATCTTCCTTATCATATTCTTCCTGTCTGAATTTTGGTTTTTCTGTTTTCCCGATACTTAAAAGGCGAAGATTGATCAATTCAATCGATGTGCCCTCTTCTTTTAAAGAATATCCATAAAGCCGATTGTGCTCAGGATGAAATTTTAAAACAACAGATTCAATGTCTTCTTTCTCCAGCTCCTCTCTTGTGACCTCCACATTCACCTCATGATATTGCTTAACATATCTCATATCCAGAGAATAAACATACTGAATCGATTCTTTAGGAATGTGTTCTGAGGTAAGAAGCTCTGTGGCCTCTCTCTTCATTTCATGAAATAAAGACCTGAATTTTTGTTTATCTATCTTATTGAGGAGTGTAGAATATGTTCTAACAAAGTTGTGCTTCAAATCTGACATTAACATTCCGGCTGCACAGAAAATGGACGATTCTTTAGGAATGATCATAACCGGAATCTCGAGCTCCAGCGCAATCATACAGGCATGAGCAGGCCCTGCTCCACCGGCAACCACAAGCGGAAATTCTCTTGGATCATGCCCGCGCTTGACGCTGACTTCCCGCACTCCAGATGCCATATTGACATTTATAACATGATACATCCCGGAAGCGGCCTCAATAACATTCATTCCTAAGGGACCAGCAATTTTTTCTTTTATGGCTTTTTCTGCTCGATCATAATTCAGCGGGATCTTTCCTCCGGCAAAAAAATCTTTATCCAGATAACCGAGGACAAGATCTGCATCTGTGCAGGTTGGCAACTCACCTCCTAGGTCGTAACATGCTGGGCCTGGTTTTGACCCGGCGCTCTGAGGTCCCATCCGCAAAAGCCCACCTTCATCAACCCATCCTATACTGCCGCCTCCAGCTCCAATAGTCACGATTCCCAGCATGGGGAGAGCTAATCTCAATCTATTTATTTCTCCCTCAGTTGTAACAAGTGGCGTTTTATCCTTAATTAGAGCAGCATCAAAGCTCGTCCCCCCCATATCAATTGTTAGACAATCATCATAATCCTGAATAGAAGTATACTCGACCCCAGCCACTGGTCCGGCTGCAGGACCTGAGAGAAGAGTGACTGCCGCCTTATCCATTGCAACCTGCGGTGATACAACACCTCCATTGGACTGCATTATGAGCAAAACGCCTTCAAATCCTGCGTCCTTCAATTTCTTAGTAAGGCTTGTAAGATAACTTCTTAATATTGGACCAACATAGGAGTTTAAGACAGTTGTTGATATCCGGTCATAAAATCTGATACTCGGTAAAAATTCTGATGAGATCGTCAAATAAACACCTGATTCATTAAACCCGCTACCCAATTTTTCCTTAATAATCTCCGCAGCCTTAGACTCGTTAATATCATTAGCAAAAGAATTCATAAAACAGATGGCAACAGCCTCAATACCTTCTTTTTTAAACAATTCAGCTGCATCCAATACATCTGATTTTTTGAGTTCGGTTAAAATGTCTCCCTTATAATCAAGCCTCTCCTCTACAGGATATCTCAGGTATCTTGGAACCAGAGGCTCTACGTTTGTATATCTGTTATTATACTGTTCTTCCCTTATTCCTCTTCTCATCTCCAGCGCATCTCTTAAACCTTTTGTGGTCAGAAGTCCTGTTTTGGCTCCTTTTCGAGTCAGCACAGCATTTGTAGTAACTGTAGTGCCATGGACAACAGTTTTAACTTTTTTTATAAAATCTTTTAAAGAGACATTTTTGCCTTTTGCCATCTCCTCAAGGCCATTCATCAAACCTACTGATGAGTCATCCGGCGTAGATAAAACTTTGTATATCTCTGAACTCCCATCTTTTGAAGTAAGTAAAAAATCCGTAAATGTCCCCCCAACATCTATTCCTATCTTGTATTCCCCGGTCATTAAATTTTTTCTAAAGTCCAACTGGTTCTTTGAATTCGCCAAAAGTGTCCTTAAATATTTTGGTTATTTCTCCCAGAGTGGTATAGGATTTCACAGCTCTTAAAATATGGGGCATCACATTCTCACTCGTCTGAGCAGCCTCTTTTAATCCACCCAGTATTTCTTTTACTTCATTATTATTTCTTTGAGTTTTTATCTCTTTAAGCTTTTTCTTTTGCTCTTCAGCGACTTTTGGATTAAAGGGATGAAATTTTATATTTGCCTTTTCCTCTTCCATTACATATTTATTTACTCCTATTTTCGTAATTTCTCCAGATTGAATCTTTTTCTCGCGGATATAAGCTTGCCGACTAACTTCTCTCTGGATATAACCCGATTCTACTGCTTTAACCATTCCACCGATCTCTTCGACTTTTTTCATACATTTGACTATTTTTTTCTCTATCTTATCTGTTAACCATTCAACATAATAAGAGCCGCCAAGAGGATCAACCGTATCTTTTAATCCCATCTCATCTGCTAGAATTTGCATCGTCCTTAAGCTTAAAAGAGCGGCTTTTTTTGAGGGAATAGTATAAGCTTCATCATAAGAACAGAGTGCCATCGTTTGAGTGCCTGATAAGGCAGAAATTAGTGCATAATAAGCACCCCGCACAATATTGTTTTCAGGCTGCTGGATTGTCAAACCTCCTCCACCTCCACCAGCGATCATCCTCAAAGTCATTGAGCGAGGATTCTGAGCTCCAAACCGTTCCTTTAAAATTTTCGCCCAGAGTCTTCTTCCTGCTCTGAATTTCGCCACCTGCTCCCATAAATTACCATGAATATCAAAATTGAAAGCAATCCTCCCGGCAAAATCATCAATATTAAGTCCCCGTGTTAGTACTTCTTTAATATAAGTGATTGCAATCTCGAATGCATAAGCCATCTCTTGAACTGGAGTTGCACCAGATTCTCTGATATGGTAGCCGCATACACTGAAGGGATTAAATTTAGGGACATTCTTGGAACAAAATTCAACCATATCTCCAATGAGCCGGATTGAAGGTTCAACAGGGAAAATCCAGGTTCCCCTCCCTATATACTCTTTCAGAATATCATTCTGTGTGGTGCCTCTTATTTGATCCCAGGGTATACCCTGTTTCTCAGCCACAACAAGATACATGGCCAGCATCACAGAGGCTACAGGATTAATAGTCAGGGAGGTGCTGATCCTGCTTATAGGAATATCTGTAAAAGCTTCTTCTAAATCTTTAAGCGTATCTATCGCCATCCCTACCCTGCCGACCTCTTCTTCAGCAAACGGGTCATCAGAATCCAGCCCTAACTGTGTCGGCAAATCAAAAGCTACATTAAGTGCTGTTTGCCCCTGTTCCAGAAGCCATTTAAACCTCTCGTTTGTTTCCTTAGCCGTCCCGAAACCTGAATACTGGCGCATAGTCCAGGGGCGTTTGCGGTACATAAAAGGATGGATGCCTCTTGTGAATGGATAATCACCGGGTTGTCCTATTTCTTTCTCGAAGTTAATATCTTTGATATCTTCGGGGCTATAAACGGGTTTTACTTTTATCCCGGATTCAAGAATAACCTCTTTGAGCTCTTCTGATTTAGGTTTTTTCATTTCTCTTTAACACTTTTTTTAATAAAATTTACAATTTCATCAAGCTTGGCTCCAATGGGAAAAACTTCACACACACCAAATTCTTTAAGAGTTTTGATATCCTTTTGCGGAATATTCCCACCAACCAGAACTAATCTATCAGTAAGCCCTATCTCTTCCAGCTGTTCCATCAATTTTTTACTAAGTGGAAGATGGGCACCAGAATAAATGGACAGCCCAATCACATCTACATCTTCTTCCACGGCTGTATTTACTATTTCTTCGATTGTCCTGTGAAGGCCAGTATATATAACCTCCATTCCTGCATCTTTGAGGGCATGAACAACTACTTTTGCACCGGTATCATGCCCGTCTAGCCCTGGTTTTGCTATTACAACTCTAATTTTTTTCTCACCCAAAGGACTATTCCTGTTCATTATTTAGGCTTCTTCATACAAAACTCAGTTGTGTAAACAAATTTTATTGATTCTCTTCCATTTTGTGTGGGTAAAACATGTCTTGATAGATAAAAAGAAAGTATTCTGGGATGGATGGAAGCGACCTTTGAAGATTTAGCCTCCCTGAATCGCTCTTCGAGGAAACCCGACAGGGTCGGGCGGCGAGTATGTTTGAGCAAAGCGAGTTACGCAGCCGCCGAGAAAAGCGAAGAAGGGATGGCGTGAAAAATCTGAACGGAAGCAAGACCATTCCAGAATACTTCCTGACTATTACCCACACAAAATGGAAGAGAACCATTTTATTTAATATTTGCCGTCAATAATCTCTGTTAAAACTCCGTGTGTAGCCACAGGGTGAATAAACGCAAAGTTTCTCTTATACTCGGCAAAAAATCTGGGTTTTTGATCGATCAGTTTTACTTTATTTTTCTTTAACACTTCCAGAGATTCCTCACAGTTATCTACATTATAGCTTAAAAGCATAACACCTTCGCCGGCTCTTTTAATAAATTTTGCCACTTCCCCGGTGCCATCAAGATCTTCCATAACCTCTATAGCTGTAGGTCCAACCATAAAACCGGTTACTCTGATCTTCTCCGGTTCATCTACATAACGGTAAGCCACTTCCCAGCCAAAAGTTTCGATATAGTCTTTTTCTGCTTTTTTCACATCATTAACAGCAATACAGATGTGATCTACATAGTTTGCCTTTAATTTTTCCGCCATCTAATCTCCTCCTTTTCTATAATAAAAAAATCTGAAAAATAATATCCTGAATCCTATATTCTGGAGAAATAAGGGATATTTTCAGTTTCGGGAGAGCCAGGTGGAAGCTTAAAAAGAATTGCGCCCTCTACTGGACACGCCTCAAAACATTCCCCGCACTGCTGGCAGAGATCAAGCACAATTGCTGCCTTACCTTTATGAAACCCGATGATATCAGGTGGGCAGGCCCTTGCACAAGCTCCGCATCCGTTACAGCGGTAAGCATCAATCCAAGGATACAGTCCCATATGACTTGAACCAGAATGAGGATAAACACTCATTTTTGTACCCGGAATTCTGGGGCGAGCACTTGAAATATCTGATAATATCATGAATATCTCCTTTTTTTAGTTCTAATTCTAATTAAAATCTCATTCCCAGGCGGTAGCCATCCTGGATGGCATCAATACCCCGCCTCACCCATACACAATCACCAATCATCGATGTATCTCCCTTGAACGAGCCGTAGCTCAGTTCTTTATTGGGAATAAGTCTGGCCAAAATCACTGTATCAGCAGACACAGTCTGGTCCTCGAACTTCTGTTTCTCTTTTGTTTTCCTGTCTACAATCGTCCAGTCTGCTTTTACACCTTTATTCGTGATCTCTTTAACCTGTCCAAAAGTCAACTGCTGAACCTTTGCCTGTCTAAGTCTGAGCCTGTAGCGCCAGATGTACGACGGATTCACATCCCAACCAAATCGAGGGGCAGGGTCAATCATGACTAGGCTCGAATCTTTTACTCCTTCCTTTTCCAGCTTATCAATTATAAAAAGTGTGAGCGATATTGCTGCACCTGATCCACCAAGGACCACCACGTTCTTACCCAGTTTTGCTTTTCCTGTAAACACATCAAACATGCTCACAACAATTGGCCTGTCTGCTCCAGGAATATCAGGGACTTCGGGCACAGCGCCAGTAGCGATGACAACTGAATCCGGTTTTTCCTTTTCAAGAAGCTCTTTGGTCACCGGGGTGTTGAGAATAAACTTCGCTCCAAACTTATCACACTGGGCCTTCATATGGTTAATCCATCTCATAAACTCCTGGTCATCCCAGTATTTATCAGAGTCTTCACCCCAGGGATTCCGCGAAGCATAATACCACTGCCCGCCAATATTACCTGTCTTTTCATAGACAGTTACATCATGACCCTTTTCAGCGGGAATACGTGCTGCCTGGAGACCAGCAATACCAGCGCCAGCAATTATTATCTTTCTTTTTTCCTCTGCTTTAGGAAAGCCGTAGTAGCCCCATTCACGCTCGCCTTCATGGCTGCAGGAGGGGCGAACCGTGCAGGTAACCGGAGCATCACGGAAAAGCCTGGCCAGGCAGACCTGACAAGCTATACAGGGAGTAATATCCTCTTGTCGGTCCCACATAATTTTATTAGGCAAGGCTGGGTCTGCAATCTGAGGACGGCACATCTCCCAAATATCAAGCTTGCCTTCAGCAATTGCCTTCTCAGGAATCTCGGGGACGAAGAGCCTATATGCCATGCTGACAGGTATTTTAATAGCATTTTTTGTCCGTTCTGCCACATAGAGCCATTTACCCATAGGGATATCTCTGGAAATGACCGAACCCAACGACTCCTGCCAACCCACTGTCACACTTAAATAATCACAACCAGCTGCCTCGGCAATTTTTAGCGACTCCAAGCTCTCATCTTCAGTATTTCCTTCCACCTCATCCAGCAACTCCCAGCCGCAGAGGCGGATGCCAACTGCAATATCAGGGCCAACTTCTTCGCGAATACCCTCGATAATTTTCCTCATAAATGTGCAACGACCGTTGATGTCACCCCCGTATTCATCACTCCTCCAATTAGTATACTTGGAGATAAAGTTAGATATAAGGTAGCCTACAATGCCGGAGATCTCAATTATGTCATAACCTGCTTCAACAGCTCTTCGAGCACCGTTTATGTGCTCTTTAATACATTCTTCAACTTCGGGTATACTCATCTTCTTCTGCGGGCGGAACCGCCGCAGCCTTTGTCTTATCGCTGAGGGGCCTACTGTATAGGGAAGATTTATCCCTCCAACCCGGCCACAGTGCATCAATTGAAGACAGGCCAGTGTTTCACCCTTATGGATGATATCTGCCATCTTCTTCAAACCAGGTATAAACTTGTCATCCCAGATTCCCATCATTCCAACATATCCTTGCCCCTCACCTCTCGGGTCAGTGTAGGCTCCTTGAGTCGTTACAATCCCTGAGCCTCCTCGAGCGTGTGCCTCAATATATGCAAGCTCCTTCTCAGAGATAAAACCATCACTATAATTGTAGTTTGTCTCAGTAGAAGCATATTTGATCCGGTTCTTTGCCCACACCTTCCCTATCTGAATCGGACTAAATATATTTGGGTATTTTTTCTCGCCAGGTAACATATTCGTCTCCTTCCAAAGAACTCGGTTAAATCACCAGTGAGCCCTCTCTTCATCTGTTAATCTAAGAATAATCTGACTCTTCATAATATGCTAGAAAGATTATATAAAAAAAAACTAATTTGCAAGAAGAAGGGGGAAGAAGCGGTCGGAGAAGAAGGGGTCGTGTCTCAAATACAAATGTCAAATGTTGAGACGCGACCCCTTTCTCCTTTTCCAACTCTTGACCCAGCCTATGTATTTTCGTAAACTTTGGCAGACGATTGTGAAGGAGAAAAAGTCTTGAGACCCCAAATTGTGCTCAGTGTGGAGCAAGCTCTAACCATGACCTATGCAACACTGCGCTTCGTTCATCTGGGCTGGCGTGTTATCAAAATTGAGCCGACACCTGTTCCGGGACAAAAATCTAAAGGTGATCCTAACCGTTATATCGGCCGGGAGGTAGCCGGTGAAGATCGACACAGCTATTTTGTGGCTCCTAATGTTGGCAAGGAAGCCATAACAATCGACCTGAAACAGGCGGAGGGACAGGCACTTTTAAAGCAACTTATTAAAGAGCTTGAAGCGGATATCTTTTGCACAAACACCATGCCGGCACGCCACAAACGTCTTGGCATCAACTATAAAACCCTTTCCCAGGAGAAAGAAGACCTTATCTGGTGCTGCATCTCCGCCATGGGATTAGCGTTTCCCGATGTCCCAGGGTATGACCCGGTGATGCAGGCACTATGCGGATATATGGACCTCACCGGACACTCCGATGGCCCACCCCTGCAATGCGGACCGCCTTTAGTGGACCTAAAGGCAGGGGACGAGGCATTTATCCAAATCATCCTGGCTCTGATGGAACGCAACGAAACCGGCAAGGGAAAGCAGATCGACATCTCCATGGCTCAAACGGCTGTTTCCTGGTTACATACCTTCCTTCCTATGCTGGATATGGGCAGCCCTCCTTCTGAACTTAAACGGTCAGGCAACGAGCACCGCCAGTTCATCCCGGTTAACGCCTATAGAACTAAAGATGGTTTTATCTATATAGCTATTGGAAGTGATGCACAATGGAGCCGAATCACAAAAAAATCCATGTTTGCTTCCCTGAACCAGGCACGCTTTGCCACAAACGAGGGACGCAGGAAGGACAAAACAGAACTTCACTCTGCCATCGAAGCGATAACCCAAAAGTTTCCATCTTCCAAAGTTTCTGAAGTGCTGACCGAAGCCGCAATACCCCATTCTCCAATCACTCCTATTGAAGAGGTATCAAACCTGCCTTTTGTCACCTCTTCAGCACTAAAAACCACTACACCTGATGGTCGAACCGTCCGCCTTCCTCCCCCTTCGGTTCGCACAGATTATCTTGAACAAAAAAAAGCAACTCTCCCATTTGCTCCTGCTTATGGTGAACACACTGATACTATTCTTTGTGAAATAGGCTTATCCCCTTCTGAGATAGCCTCACTCAGAGAACGAAAAATAGTGGCATGAAACGTTTTAATTATTATAAGCCGCGGTCCTTAGATGAAGCTTGGGAGCTGAAAGAAAAGATCCCTGATGCCTTATTTATAGCTGGCGGGACAGACATACTGGTGGGCATCAAAAACGGCGAACTTTATCCTCCAGCACTGATTTCTCTCCGGTCCATCCCCGAGCTTAACAGCATTAAGATTAATGGAGGTGCTCATATAGGAGCGCTGACTACTATCAGCGATCTAATCCATCATCCTGCACTGTACAACATATATCCTGTACTGGTGGAAGCGGCAAAAAGATTGGGAAGCGTTCAGATCCGTAATGTTGCCACTATCGGAGGAAATCTCTGCAATTGTTCACCCTGTGCTGACATGGCTCTTCCGCTGCTTGTATTGGATGCAAAAGTCAGGCTTCAAACTGCAAAAAAAAACCGTGAAATCCCAATTGACGAATTTTTTAAGGGGCCTGGCGAGACAAACCTTACTCCGAATGAAATCCTGACAGGTATTGTTTTGGAGTCTCCACGGAAAAGCGCTAAAGCAATATTTCTGAAGAAGGGCCGTGTAAGAATGGATCTGGCCATAGCAAGTCTTGCTGCGCTCATGGAGATGGAAGGAGAAAAGTGCCAAAAGGCTCGCCTTGCAGCCGGATCAGTAGCTCCGGTGCCGCTTCGTCTTTTTAAAGTGGAAGCACAACTTGAAGGAACTACTATTACCGATAAGCTGGTGGCAGAGGCTCAGCAGCTGGCGGCAGAAAGTGTGGCTCCCATAACCGATATCCGCGCCACAAAGGAATACCGTCGGCAAATTGTGAGTGTATTGGTGAAGCGTGCACTAAAGAATATTCTGGGATGGAGCCAGGCATGAAAAAAGAAATCTCTTTTACTCTCAACGGTTCAGAAGTTACTGTTACAATTGATGAACATCTATGCCTCATTGATATCCTGCGAGGGCCTCTGGGGCAGACTGGAACTAATGAGGGCTGCAGAGAGGGGGAATGTGGAGCCTGCACGGTCATCGTCGATGGCCAGGCAGTTAACTCCTGCCTTTATCCGGCTTTTGAAGTCGAGGGCAAAAACGTTATAACTATCGAGGGACTCCAAGAACCAAATAATAAACTGTCTGTATTCCAGCAAGCTTTTGTCGATCACGGAGCAATTCAATGCGGATTTTGTACCCCTGGAATGATTATGTCGGCTAAAGCCTTGCTTGATACAAACCAAAACCCAACTGAAGATGAAATCCGGGACGCATTACTGGGCAACCTCTGCCGCTGTACCGGTTACGTGCAGATCGTCGAAGCAGTAAAACAGGCAGCAGTCCAGCTTAAAAATAAAAAATGACAAATTTTCATTATATCGGAAAAGAAGCCTCCAGGCCCGATGGCCCTGATAAGGCTGCAGGGAAAGCTGTTTACATTCAAGACCTCCAGCGTCCAGGTATGTTATACGGAAAAATCAAGTTCAGCGACTTCCCTCATGCCAGGATTAAGCATATCGATACCTCCAAGGCCGAACGGCTTACTGGCGTAAGAGCAGTTATCACCGCAACTAACACACCTGAAATTCGTTTAGGCTTCTTGCGAGATAATTTCGCCCTGAAAAAAGACAAGGTTCGCCAGTATAGGGACGAAATTGCTGCGGTTGCTGCTATCGATCCCGAAATAGCTGAAGAGGCCATCGAGTTAATTAAAGTTGAGTACGAACCTTTGCCTGGCCTATTTTCTCCCCATGAGGCAATGAAGGAAGGAGCGCCTCTTGTTCATGAGACGGATCCTCAGGGACGTCCGAGAGCTAACAACCAGGTTCCGCTACAATTCCATCATGAGTCCGGCGATTTAGAAGCCGGAAAGCGTTTAGCAAAACATGTTGTTGAAGGAACGTTCACGACCCCGATGGTCCAGCAATGCTGTATGGGAACTGCAGGATGCATCGCCGAGTTCGACATGAATAGTAACCTTACAGTCTGGGCGAAGACTCAGATTCCATTTCTGGCCCAGCGTGATTTTAACCGCGCTCTCTCTGATATGGGGTTGGCAGGGAAAAACGCCCGGGTCATAGTACCCACTCTAGGGGGAGGCTTCGGATCTGGCCTTGACACCCATTGTTATGAATATATCGCCATCCTGCTGGCTTTCCGAACTGGCTACCCGGTGAAAATCGTCTATACCCGGGCTGAAGAGTTCGCCAATCTCTCCCCCCGACAGTCATCTACTACTAAAATCATCCAGGGTTGTGACCAGAACGGCAAGCTTACTTTCCGCCATGTCGAGGTACTCCAAGATAATGGTGCTTACACTTCCTGGGGAGCAACATATCCATCAGTAATGATGATGCCTGCAACATCTCTCTACCGCATCTCCAATGTCTACTTTAACGCCCAATTGGTCTACACAAATAACACGTACTGCCAGGCCATGCGCGGCTACGGCAATCCCGAGTTTACCTGGGCCCTGGAAAGCAACATGGATGAACTGGCCGAAGAAACCGGGATAGATCCCTTCGACTTCCGGATGCTAAACAGCAACAAACCTAATGAGACTACTCCCATGGGATTAAAAATCAGCACTTGTGGACTTAAGGAATGTTTGGAAACCGTCGCCCAAAAGCTGAACTGGAAGAAAAGGTATAAAAAAGGAAAACACCGTGGGAAGGGTTTGGCTTCTTTAATTCACGTGGGTGGCGGAGCACGCATTTATCGATCAGATGCAAGCGGCCTGATTTTAAAGCTAGATGATTTCGGCAATGTGAATGTTTATCACGGGGGTGTAGAAATGGGTCAGGGATTACATTCTGTCCTGACCATGGCGGTTGCCGAAGCTCTTGGCGTTAGCTCTGAGAGAGTGCTCATTAACCCTACAGATACTGGAACCTGCCCCTGGGATGTTGGAACCCACGCAAGCCGCGGCGCATTTATGGCATGTAATGCAGCTATTCTTGCAGCCAATAAGCTGCGCGATAAAATATTCGGTCTGGCAGAGGTTTTTTATCCACAAGAAGTCGAAAAAAACCTCAAGAAACTCAAAAAGAAAAACCCCAACTATAAGCCACCGGACTTCGACGTTATAAAGGCAGCCAGGCGGGAAAACTTCGAACTACAAGATGGATTTATCTTTATCAAGGATGGACCCCAGGAATCATGGCTGCGCCTGGAACTGGCCAGGCTTCTTCGAGCTATCCATTTTCGCAATCAAGGTCAGATGTTTACCACTGAAGTTTTTTATGATCCCCCAAATGAACTTCCTGACTTTAAAAAGGGATTTGGCAATATCTCTGCTACTTATGCCTTCGGAACCCAGGGAGCAGAAGTGGAAGTGGACACAGAGACCGGAGAAGTCAAGATCCTCAAAATGGTCGCTGCCCACGATGTGGGTAAAGTTCTGAATCCCCAGGCACTTAAAGGCCAGATGTACGGTGCGATTGCCCAGGGAATTGGATACGCATTTTATGAAGAGCTTCTATCTAAGCAAGGGAAGATCCTGAATCCGAATTTCCGGGATTACAAGATTCCCAGAGTCTATGAAATGAACTTTCCCATCGAACTTGAGTTCATTGAGAGCAATGACAAGTTCGGTCCCTTTGGTGCTAAGGGAGTTGCCGAGCCCGGTCTGGTTCCAACTGCGCCAGCTATTGCAAATGCTATTTACGATGCCATCGGTGTTCGGATTCATGATCTCCCCATCACCCCCGATAAAGTACTGGCAGCGTTAAAAAAACTCAAACAAACAAAGGACTGAATTCAAAAAAACTTGTAAATTAGCAAAAGCAAATTCCGAGTGCTTTAATTTTTTGTATAGGAGATTAAGGATGAAAAATTTTCCTAAGCCAATCATGAGGAGAACAATATTAAAAATGGGAGCTACGTGTGCTGCTGTTATCCCCTTTTATCCGCTCAGGAAATTCTTCTCAACTCCTGCTTCTCTTTCTGATTCTTGTATTAGATCCGAGAACAACCTTTCAAGAGAGACTCACGAAAGACTCCTTAAGGTAGCTCTCAAATATGGAAGCGAGTTTGCTGAAGTATATGTAAAAAACAGGAATTTTAAGACCGCCAAACTTTATCCCAAATTAAGGAGGAGAAATCATGGCAGTATTTGAAGCAGAAAGCTGGCAGATTGCTGAGGGAAAAGAAGAAGAACACAAAAAGGCTATGCGGCGCTGGTTTAAGTGGGTGAACAACCACCGTGAATTATTCCGCGAGTGGAAGAGCGTCCGCTATTTTGTCAAAACTATAGCTGGCGAAGAATCGGGACGCCATTTTGTCATCTGGGAATACAATAGCCTTGCTGACTACGAAGCATATAAAAAAAGGCGAGCAGATTACAAGGGACCTTATAAGGAGTATAAAAAGAACGATCCCTACTACATGGACGTCTTTATCCACAGTGATATGAAAGTTGAGTTCTGGAAGGATATGGAAAGGGACCTCTGGATCGAGTAAGAATAGAGTCAAGTCACCTTGTATCTACTTTTATAACTACTGCGGCTGCCGTGTCGCCGGCTGCACATCCATCAAAAAGGCCATATCCTCCTCCCAGGAGTACAAGCTCCTCAATCAGTTCAATGATCAACCGCGCACCTGTAGGCCCTTGTGGATGCCCCCAGACAAGCGAACAACCATAATTATTCATATCCTCAAACTTGATCCCCATCTCTCTGCAGAAATATACATCATTTACCGCAAACGGAGTGTGAGTCTTAATTGCCTTAACATCCTTGATTTTAATCCCTGCGGAAGAAAGAGCTTTCCTGGCTGCCGGAACTATAGACATAGCCATAAAACCTTTTTTTGCTCTCGCCTCTGCGTAGGAAAGAATTTGAATTGTAACATTTGGGTCACGGCTAAGTTCTTTTGCCTTCTCCTGGGTGGTGACTATAATACTTGCGTTTCCGTCTGCAGGGAATGTCTGAGTTCCATATGTCACTGTCCCACCTTCAAGTACAGGCCTCAGTCTTGCCAGTGCTTCAGCAGTTGTCGGAAATATCCCTTCATCTCCATTCACTGTAGCTAATACTTTCCGTCCGGATGGATCCATGACATCAATTGGAACAACCATAAAACGGTGGAGAAATGCACTATTATCTTTAAGCGCATCCTGGTACTGAATATATCTCATAAAGGCAACATCATCCTGCTCTTCTTTTGAAATACCAGCTTCCTCAGCTACATTTTCCGCAGTCTCAACCATTGCATTTTTTGCATATGGGTCATGACCGAAATTGTCCCAAACCCAGTCTTCTTTATCACCTGTTCCTCCTATGCCCATTGGATTAGGATAATAAATATGTGGCCCATTACTTGTCCTGTCGCAGGTTACAACAAGGATATTCTTTTTGTTACCACTCTCTATGTCCTCAGATGCAACACTCACACACTTTGCCGAAGTCGCACATGCCTGACTGATCGTAGGGCCTGTTATTCCTTTAGCTCCAATCATTCCTGCCACCCACGGAACACCGTAGAAACTGCTTTTCTGCGGTACTGTCATCCCTAATACTATTCCATCAAATATCTGCGGTGAGATTCTCCTTCCAACAAAAGCCCTTTTACAAATCTCAGCCACAAACTCCATTGAATGCAATTGAGCAAAACTTCCTTGCCACCGGCAAAAAGGAGTGCTCCAGTATCCGTCATAAGGAATAAATGCTCGCTTATATGACATCTTTACCTCCAGTTTCAAATTTTTGTTTCTTCACTTTTTTTTGAATTAAACATTAGCAAATTCAGCATTCCTCTTTGGGCCATATTTTATAAAGGTTTCCATCCCGATTCTCATATCTTTAGTTTTCAAGCACTCTCCCAAAGTTTTGGCTTCGTACTTGAGCCCTTCTTCAAGAGTCATTTTTGCTCCTTCAAGAGTTGCCTTCTTCAGTAATTCATCGGTCTTGCGAGAAAGATGTCCGATATCAACTTCAGGAAGAGACTCAGGAATTTTTATAGGCTCTTTTTTTATTGGGGAAATGGTGACTTCACCAGAGATCACTTTTTTTGCCAAAGCAACTCCTGCCTCTTTAATATCTCCCTCGATCTCTTCATGTATTAATCCAATCTTTAAAGCCTCTGATGAAGATATGGGATTTCCTGTACGAAGAATAGGCCAGGCATTGGAGAGTCCTACAATTCGAGGAAGTCTCTGGCTCCCTCCAAATCCTGGAATTATACCGAGTTTGGGCTCTGGCTGGCCGGCTAAAACCTTTAATCCCTTTATTGCTATCCTTGTTGTGCAAGCCATAGCAAGTTCATTCCCACCTCCAAAGGCAAGACCATTTAATGCACAAATAACAGGTTTACCAAGGTTCTCAATTAGATTCAGAGTCTCCTGACCTTTAAGGGCAAAAAACTCCAATTCTTCAGGAGTTTTGATCCGAGCAATCTCATTAATATCAGCACCCGAAACAAAAGCCTTTATGCCAAAACCCGTAAGAACAGCACCCTTTATCTTGTTATCTTCTTTTATTTCAGTAAATATGGTCTCTAGCTGGTTCATAACCACAGGATTAAGAGCATTCAGTGTTTTTGGTCTTCGGATAGTGACAACAGCTACATCATCCTTGTCTTCTCTAAAAACCAAAGGAATATCCCATGGCTTTCCTGACTTAGCCTGTTTGACCAGCATATCAGGAATAATAAAGTCTGGACATTCTTTAGAATAAGCGTTTACAAGTTCGAGGGCTTTATCAACTCCGATCTTGTTCATCATTTGGAAAGGCGGATTCATGACAAGGGCATTCTCTACGCCCATTTCCAAATCTCCAATATTAACAATTCCAGATTCAAGAGTTTCACAAACAAGACCAAAAAAAGCCCCTCTTAACAAATTAGACACTACTTCGTAAGTTTTTGGTTTGTATTTAACTTCTTCGCCTATTTTAGGAGTATCCCACGGCTTTCCTATTGTTACCTGGTTATCCAGAATTCTAGGGGAGTGAAACCATGAGTTAATTTTTTCGTGCATCTCCGTAAGGCCGTGCTGTGTTATCGGGTTGCCTCCGGTCAGATTCATTGCAGTAAAAGGACCTACTCCAAGCCCCAGCGCTCTTTGTGCCATAGCATCCACCTGTTTAACCGTTCCTACTCCCTTTTCAACTAAAAGGGCAGCAGCAAGAAAAATCCCCTCAAAAATAGGATCTATTGCATACCCAAAGCGACTTTTTACCTTAATGGGCGCCTTTCCTATTTGCTCATAGAATTTTTTTAAAAAATCAACTATATCTGATGATGAGTCTTTTCCTGGAACGATCTCAACAATAATACTTCGCTCTGCAGGGAAAAAGTAATGGATGACAAAGCCTCTCTCTTTGTTCTTAGTCTCTGCAAAAATGACTTCAGGTTCTATATGAGAAGAATTTGATGCAAAAATTGTTGTCTTTGGACAAATTTTCTCGAGTTCAGAGAAAATCTTTCTTTTTATTCCAATATTCTCTGTAGCTGCTTCAATAACTAGATCGACTCCGCTTAGCTTTGAATAGTCTTTTGTCCATGATAGATTTTTAATCATTGAAGCTGCCTCTTCTTCCCGAAATGCTCTGGTTTTAACTCCCCGGCCCACTTTTCCCTTAACCCGGGCTTCTCCTAATTTGAGTGCTTTTTCATCTATGTCAACAACAATAACTGGAATCCCATGGTTATGTAACACCTTACTGAAGTATAGAGCAATATCAGGTCCAATATTGCCGGAACCAACAACTCCAACCTTACTTATTTTTCGTCCAGAAATTTCCCATGCCATAATATTTCTCCTTAGAGTTAGTTTTTATTCATTTTAATATTTATATCCGATTCGTTTCTAAATAGAATAATCCAGACGGTTGTTTTCTATAGTATAGAATTTTGGATATGTCAAGTATTTCACTGGCAAGGTAAGCATCCTTATTTCCGTAACAATTTCTTTGGAAGTCAGGCAATCTGGTTAGGAAGCCATCCGGAGGCGAGCGGGCATGGTTCCTCATAGAGGAGAGCGAGCCGAGGAATAAGTGGATTTTCCTCGCTGGGGAAAATACACGGGCTGACGAATCAGTTTGCCTAACTGTTTCTTTATCACGGAAATAAAGATTTTTCCACTGCCAAGGAAAACTAATCTAAAAAAATAGGACCTGAAATAATTTATTTGCCATCACTTTGCTTTTGCAAGTACAATCAGAACCATTATTGGGAGAGTAAACATGTCAAAAATAAAGGTGAGTGTCGAAAGGATTGACGGCCTCTGCAATCTTCCTATGAAAGTTGGTGATTATTTTTATGTAGAGGATTCCAAGCTTTATGTTCCCGAAGGAAAATATATATGCATCTGGGCACTACAAAGTTTGATGCCGATCTTTCCAATTTTAGCTGTCAGAGATAATCTGGAAAAAACGCACTGGGTAAAAAAAGTGAAAAATTTTTCCTGTCCAGACCCCAAAGGGCTGGTGCAATTTCGACTTGATGTAATCGAATAGCTGAGCAAAAGGATAAAGGAGGCAAGGATGATCCGGGTTGATATAAACAAATGCACCGGATGTAAAAAATGCGAGTCTGTCTGCGCCTTCTTCCATACAGGAAGGATTAATAACCGCATATCCAGAGTAAAAGTTACAAATTTATATGAGATTGGCATTGATGGCCCAGTGATGTGTATCCAGTGTGAAGAACGATATTGTTTGTGCTGTCCAGTAGATGCCCTCTCTATAGGCCCTCTCGGGCAAGTGATCGTATCTCCCACTCTTTGCACTCTCTGCGATGCCTGTGAAAAGGCTTGTCCTATTGGAGCAATTGAAAAGTTTAAAGATTTTGTCTATGTTTGCGACCTCTGTGGGGGATCCCCAGGTGTGTTGAAGCCTGTACAGAAGGAGCCATTACATATGAGGCTGGAAGTAAAAAATTTCCTTCCCTTGTTACCATAAAAAAAGAAACAAATAAAATGAATCCAAGCCAAAAACGACATTTTTTCCTTAATAAATTGAGTTCTGAAATAAGAAAGAAGTGGGGGGGGATTCATGCTTAAATACGGATATGGGGGAAGAATACTGAGAATAGACCTAACAGAACGCAGATTCCAGATAGAGGAACTCGATTCTTCCTGGGTAAAATCTGTTATTGGAGGGCGTGCGGCAAATACCAAGAGGCTATTTGAAGAGCTAAACCCGGACTGTAACCCTTTAGGACCTGATAATATCCTCATCTTCGGCATCGGACCTCTTACAGGCTCCCTCCTGCCAGCATCTGCTTATTACACTGTTACCGCCAAATCCCCCTTGACAGGTATATTGGGAGATTCTGCGGCAGGAGGACAATTTGCTGCAGAGATGAAACTAACAGGTTTTGACCAGATCATCATTACAGGTAAGGCTGATAACCTCCTCTACCTGATGATTACGGAATCCGGAGTTGAGTTTGTGGAATGCCCGGAATATGCAGGAAAGACAATTATAGAAACAACAAAAGCCATTCGAAAAAAGAGAAAGGATTACTCTATCCAGGTAGCCTCTATCGGTCCGGCAGGCGAGAATCTTGTGCTTTTTGCCTCCATTGTATCCAGCGGAAATAGGGTAAATGGCCGTACAGGGATGGGTGCTGTAATGGGATCAAAGAATTTAAAAGCCCTTGCTGTACGAGGGTCCCGCTCTCTTGAGGTTGCAGATCCTCTGGCTTTTCTATCAGAAGTTGAGAAGATCAATAAGGTTATACTGGATCACAAGGAATACCAGAAGCGCTACCAGATGGGCACAACCATGTTGATGCAGGACCTCAACAACATTGGCATTCTTCCCACAAAACATTTTCAGGAAGGGATTTGTCAATATGTGGATGATATCTCCGGCCAAAAGCTTGCACGCACTTATAAAGTAAAAAATAAATCATGTTTTAACTGTAATGTGCATTGTTCCCGGTATTATATAGCGGAAGGATGTGAAGCAGAAGGACCCGAGTTCGAAACTCTCTGTAGTTTTACTTCGCGGATAGGAAACCGTGACCTCCCCTTTGCCCTGGAGATGAATGCCTACTTGAACCAGATGGGTCTGGATTCTATCTCAACCGCTGAAGTGATTGGCTGGATCATGGAATGCCAGGAAAAAGGATTGGTCCATCCTGACGATCTGGATGGTTTTAGTATTACCTGGGGTGATAGAGACAAAATTCGGGAAGTTGTAGATAAAATAACCTTCCGCCGTGGGATCGGAGACAGGCTGGCAAATGGAGCGAAAAAATTATCCGAAAGCTTTAGTGAAGAGGCAAAAAAACTGGTGATGCAGGTAAAGGGACTGGACATGATCTGTGGTGATCCACGGGGAATTAAAGCCTATGGACTTACTTATGCGATTGCTTCCAGAGGATCTGATCATCTTCGTGCTGAGCCCTATTTTGAATTAACTAATAGAAAAAAGGAGGCGAAAAAGCGTTTTGGTACAAAAAAAGCTGCTGATAGACTCGCTGAGGAAGGGAAAGCTGCTCTAGTATACTATTCCGAGAAGATTGCTCTTCTTACTGACTCACTGACAATGTGCAAGAATATCGGACTATGTATGGATATATTAAACTTTGAAAAGGCTTCTGTTCTTTTAAAAACTGGTACCGGGATAGATTATTCTGCTGAATATTTGGAAAAAATATTGGGAGACAGTATAAACCTTGACTTTAAGCTCAATAGAAGATTTGGTGTAACAAAAGAAGACGATACATTACCAGAAAGATTCCAGAAAGAGCCATTAAGCGAAGGCCCAACAAAAGGTTCTACTGTTAATATTCAAAAAATGGTGGATGAGTACTACAAGATTCACAAATGGGAAAAATAAATTTTTCTTTTTAAGTCCTTAAAAAGAAGTCCTACATAGGGAGAAAGAGTTTTAATAAATATTCATGTAATCTATTTATCCGGAAATCATAAATTTTAAACAGGACAGTATGAAAGAACAGGATTTAGGTCCAAAACGAGAAACGTTTACTTCGTTTTTTGGTCTTTTAATGACCATGATCGGAGTTGCTGTTGGGTTGGGCGCTATATGGCGTTTCCCTTATATGGTTGGGAAATTTGGCGGTGCAGAATTTGTTCTTTTTTATATCATTGTTGTACTTTTTATTGGAATACCCGCGTTGATGGCAGAGTGGACACTGGGTCGATACACAAAGCGAGGCACACTGGGCTCCTATGAAAAAGGTGGATTTCCTGGCGGGAAGTTAGTTGGCGCATTTTTATTTTTTATTGTTTTCTGGGCCACCGGTTATTACTCCAATGCTGTTGGATGGGTTGGATTTTTTGCCCTAGGTGAACTCTTTAATGCTTTTGGTATAAATTTAAACGCTGCAGCTATTCTTCCTCCTCAAGAAGGCTTTAATCTTACTTCATTCCTTTTACAGCTTTTGATGACAGCATTCGTTATTTTTTCATGCGGAATTGTTCTTATTAAGGGCTTGAGAAAGGGGATTGAAAAAGTCAGCAAATGGATTGTTCCTTCCCTCTTTTCCATTTTAATTATCCTCATTTTCCGATCAGTAACCTTAAGAGGAGCCAGTGAGGGGATCAAGTGGTATATTGGCGGCTTCCGTTTCAGCGAGCTCACACCTTCTGTAATGGCAGCTGCCATGGGAATGGCCTTTTTTTCTATGTCCCTTGGTGGTACATTTATGGTTATTTACGGTTCCTATCTTAACAAACATGCAAATATACCAAAAAATGCCATATTAACAGGAATAGGTGCTTCAACAGCCGGTATCCTTGCAGGATTTGCTATTTTCCCTGCAGTGTTTTCCTTCGGTCTAGATCCTGGTTCTGATCCCGCACTTATCTTCTCTATACTGCCAAAAACATTTGTGATGATGCCTGCAGGCTGGCTATTTGGCCTCCTCTTCTTTCTTGGTCTTTTTGGCGCAGCTTATTTATCTGACGTGGCAGCCTTTGAAGTTCTGGTAGGGGGAGTTGTGGATAACTCAAAAGCAAAAAGGAAAAAAGCAGTTCTATTTATCTGTTGCATTGTCTATCTCCTGGCTATTCCCCCTATGATCAATTTTAGGATCTTTGTTCCGTGGGATTTGATTTTTGGTTCAGGCATGCAGGCTCTTGGTTCCCTTTTAGCAGTTCTCACCTCAGTTTGGTGTATTAAAAGAGCAGAGGCCTTAAAAGAACTTTCAGAAGGAAGGACAAAACCTTTCCCCCTGTTCCTCTACTGGTGGATGAGAATTGTTGTCCCTATTGCTATTATATTTGTAGGGATCAATTGGCTCCTGGAATATGTCTTTAAGATCAATATATTCGGATAAATCTATATGATTTCTCTATCTATTCTTTAGCAGCTTTCCTTCCTTAAAACCTATTTCAAACGCCTTCAAATTTATCCCGAGGTCTTTCTTTCTACTCACTAATTGTAAAACATATTTCAGGTCCTCATATTTAAAGGGAACTAATCCTGTTCCAACAGAAAATCCTATAAGTACAATATTCGCGGCCAAAACCGAACCAATTTTTGTTGCAGCACCTCCTGCATCACACACCTTAAAGGTTATTTCTTTTTCCTTTAAATATTTCAGGATCTTTTTGTCAAACCGATCCATGCTCTCAAGATTAACAAAACATAAACTTCCTCTTCTCAAGAAGTTCAGGTTTCTGTAAGTTTCATTCTCTTCAAAAGAATAGAGAATATTTGCAGTACCTGTTCTAATTATTGGACTCTGAAACTTGCCAAGCCTTAGATGAGCAATAACCGAGCCTCCTCGTTGACTCATGCCGTGGGTTTCAGATCCCATAATATCCAGACCTAACCTCAGCCCCAGCTCAGAAAATATCTTTGAAGAAAACAATATTCCCTGTCCACCTACTCCGGCTAATATAATCTGTAGTTTCATAGCTAATCTAACCTGAATTATTCATAAAAATAGCCGATGCCATTATTCATTATTTATAATATCTATATCAATCATCGGCATTTTTTACTCTTCAAGCAAGCCGATATCACCGTATCTGCTTCGTTGCAAAGGATTTGCGGTGAAGAACCACAGCTTCATCCTTCACGCCTCGCATCTACGGCAATCTCAACTCGTGAATAATCCACGCTAGATATTAAATATTTCGTATTTCAGTTACACAGCATGAATGACAATTCCCAAATTGTAAGATTGCCATATCTCTTCACTCTTCACAAAAATATTTCGTTTTATTTCCTTTCTACTGTGGGTTTGATGAATCAAACCCCTACACTCTCTACTCAATACGGGCTTGATGAATCAAGCCCCTACGTTAAATCCAATCAAGACAGGTTTGATGAATCAAACCCCTTCAAAACAGCTTGAGATTGTTTAGCCTGTTGCGAGTGCAGCGCGGTAATCTTCTCCATTCCTCGTTATGACACATATGTCCAGATATGTTTCTTCATATATCTTATCACTTCAGGCTAATTTCCCACCGGAATGATAGCTCCTCTTGGACACGCATTTAAACATACACCGCAGTCCACACAAAACATTCTATCTATCTCGACACGGTTTTCCTCTTCATTTCGAAGAAGCGCAGGGCATTCAAAAAAATCGATACAATACATACAGCCATTACAATCCTCGGTTATCTCTACCTTAACAGGGTTATCCTTAAGCACTTCGGGGTATGGGATAATGCAGGGATGTTTTGCTATAATCACGGCTATCCCTCCATCACTTTTCTGAGTGTATTCTCTTGCCTTTTTTAAAAGTTTTATTAAATTTTTCACATCATAGGGATCTATTGTCTTAATCCATTTTACTCCGCATCCCTTAATTAATTCCTTCAGAGGAATTTTATTGCCCTCACTTCCATCAGCCCTTATTCCTAAACCCGGAGTAGGCTGCATTCCTGTCATTGCGGTTATTTCGTTGTCCAGAATGACTAAAATAAATCTTGTTTTGTTGTAAACAGCATTTATAAGTGAAGCCGTGCCTGCATGATAAAAAGTAGAGTCACCCATAGTTGCGACTATAGGAATGTCGTTTTTATCCTGAAAATAAGCTTGATAAAATCCGCTGGCAAATGTGATTCCAGCTCCCATGTCCAGAACAGTATCCACTGCTTTAAGATTGAGCCCGAGAGTATAACAACCTATATCGCTGGGATAGATAGCTTTTGGAAGTGCCTTTTTAATCGCAAAAAATACTCCCCTTTCAGGACAGCCGGCACACAAAGTAGGCTTCCGGACATTAAGATTTAGGCTTTCGACAAGTCTTTTTAGCTTAGTATCTATGATCTTTTTCAAATTTGTTATTCCATGTTCTTTTAAAACACCTGCCAGAATATTGTAAATTACATCAGGAGCAAGTTCTCCCTGTAACGGAATATGGCCGGTTAGTCTCCCGAGAACTTTACTTTTATTTATAATTTGAGACTCAATAACAGAATCAGTCTCCTCAATTACTATAACTTTCTTATGCCTTTTAATGAACTCTGCAACTTTTTTTTGTGGAAGTGGATAAGGAGTTCCGATTTTTAAGACATTGACAACCTTTTTTAATCTTAGTTCCTCCAGAATATCCAAAAGCACAACAAAACTTACGCTGCATGTAATGATCCCAAATGACACGCCACGGCGTTTTCCTACTTCATAATTCCATTTAGTGTTGTTTTCAAATCTTTCTTGAATTTTTTTGATGGTCTCATTTAACTTTTTATGAAGAAAGAACCGGTATTTTGGAGTAGCAGCCCACCGCTCCGGGTCTCTTTTAAAATTTGCCGGTCGGTCAAGCACCTTAACAGGCAAGAGTTTCACGTTCTGTTTGGCATGCGAGACTCTGATTGTGGGGCGTAAAATTACAGGGATTTGAAATGTTTCTGAAAGCTCAAAGGCTTCTTTCACCATTTCCTTTGCTTCTTGAGGAGTTGAGGGATCGTATACAGGTACTTTTGCAAACATGGCAAAAAAACGGGAATCTTGTTCGGTTTGCGAGCTAAGTGGTCCCGGATCATCACAGCTAACTAAAACAAGTCCTCCAATAACACCAGTATAAGCTGAACTCATAAGAGAATCAGAGGCAACATTTAATCCTACCTGCTTCATAGCAACTGCTGCCCTCTTCCCTGTCAAACTTGCTGCCAGGGCATTATCAAATGCGACCTTTTCATTTGTTGACCATTCAATGTAAGTATCCAAGCCTAACTCTCTTTTAAATTGCACTGCTGCAGGAACAATCTCAGAACTGGGTGTTCCAGGATAGGAAGTGAAAACATGACATCCTGCTTCAATAATTCCTCTCGCAATGGCAGCGTTTCCCAGCAATATTCTTGTTTCTTTTTCTTTGGCCATTTTTCTAATCTTAGATCTGTCCCGAAGTTAGTTGATTATACATAAAAGTGTACTACTACAAGAAATACAGAAAATCCCTCCCTTTGTATTGAACATACTTATCAGAAGACAATCAGTTGACTTAAACATACTTTAAAATAAAGTCGCTTATTTAATAGTAGGAAGCCTTCAGGTGATTCTTTTCATGAATGTTCAGGTTTTTTTCTTTAATCCTTATAGACTTGTTTAAATGCTTCAATAAATCTCCTGTTTTGTTCAGGAGTTCCTACTGTTACCCGTAAAAATGTGGGTTTTCCATACATTGTCAAAGGTCTCACGATGACACTTTTTCTCTGTAGTTCCTCAAATATTCTTTTTGTGTCTTTTTTTACATCAATAGTCACAAAATTAGTTTCAGATGGTATATAAAACACAGACATCTTTTCGAAATTCTCGTACAAGTACTTTTTTCCAGATTCATTCATCTCTTTGGTTCTCTCTATAAACGTTTTATCTTTTAAAGCTGCGACTGCGCCAATCTGGGCAAACCTGTTAACAGAGAATGGAGGACTTACTCTGTTGATTGCATCTATAAATTCTTCTTTAGCTGCGCAATATCCGACGCGAAAGCCAGCTAAGCCATACATTTTGGAAAAGGTCCGCAATACTATTACATTTCTTCCTTCTTCAATAAATCTAAGTGTGTTTGGAAAATTCTTACTATTAACGTATTCATAATATGCTTCGTCAAATACCACGATAATATCTTCTGGGATTTTTTCCATAAACATTGAAAATTCTTGCTGGGCTACCACTGTGCCAATCGGGTTCATCGGATTGTCAAAATAAACTATCTTTGTATCACTCGTAATTTTTCTCAAGATATTATTTAGGTCATGTCGGTATTCTTTTAATGGTACTTCTATCAATTTGTTATCCATGATCTGGGCGATAATTTTAGCCATGATAAAAGAGGATTCACTCATTATGAACGTTTCTCCGGGATTCAAAAAAGCAACACCTATAAGGTAGATCAATTCTGTTGTACCGTTCCCAACGCCCAGGTTTTTAGAGGGTACTCCTAGATGTTCAGCTATTTTCTCTTTTAAATAATAACACCTATTATCAGGATAGAGATTGCCATTTTCCAGATATTTTTTTATTGCATTGATTGCAAGAGGTGAAGGACCCAGAGGATTCTCATTTGAGGCAAGATTGCTAAACTCTCCCTCTATGGCAAGTTCTCTCTTGAGAACTTCTACTGGCATCCCTGGTTCATATTGTTCTATTCTTAAGACGTTATCCCTGATTAATTTTTTCATTATGTCAGAGTCACTAATGCATCAACTGCTTTTTATCTGTTTTTACGACTGATTAATGTATAAATAGCAAATCTTTACACTTTATTATTTTAAAAAACTCGCACGAATTATGCCAGAATTGCTTCAAAATTGCGAGAATAAATTACTCAATGTAAGTATCTTTTTTGCCGTGATGAAGGACGGATCAATCACATTTTAAGGGTATTTGGGGATGGATGAAGCGACTTTGAAGATTTAGCCTTCCTGAATCGATATTTGAGGGAATCCGGCGTAGCCGGACACCGAGTATGTATAAGCTCAGGCCAGTGGATTCAGAAAACACGCAGCTTTTGCCCCAGCGAGTCAAAAGCTGCTCGATTTCAGGCTTCGCTCTCCTCTCCATCATGGAGAGGAACCATGCCCGCTTTACCTTCAAACGGTTTTTCTCACCCACTGCCCTTCGTTTATGCTTTGAATAGAATGATGAAGGAATGGCGTGAAAAATCTGAACGGAAGCTAAGACATTCCCAAATACCCTTATTAATCTATCATGGAAAAAAAGATGCTTCCTTACTCAATCTCTGGCAGAGATTTTTTCGGGTGTTCCCTATTAGCCCAGGGGTAAGCCTTCACAGCTAACTTTATAATGTTTATAATTAAAACTTACGGAGAATCCTTCCCGATCCATAATTTTTGGGAGAATCTCAGCTCTTTAGTAAGTATCCTTATTTCCGTGACAATTTCTTTGGAAGTCAGGCAATCTGGTTAGGAAGCCATCCGGAGGCGAGCTGGTTTGGTTCCTCAAAGAGGAGAGCGAGCCGAGGAATAAGTGGATTTTCCTCGCTGGGGAAAATACACGGGCTGACGAATCAGTTTGCCTGACTGTTTCTTTATCACGTAAATAAAGATGCTTCCAGCTCTTTATAAATTTTTGACATCAAATTTTTCCTGTGTTATAAATTTTTAGCAAGAAACCGGAGAGAAAAAATAGAGGTTCGAGGAAATTACAAACCCCCAAAAAAAGCAAATTGCGATTCTCAAAAACCAGAAATACAAACATTCTGAATACATTAAAAATCTTATTAGGCCGGAGGGCACAGATGATAAAACAAATTAGCCATCTGGGAGTAGCTGTGAAGGATCTTGAAGAGGCCAGAGAATTCTACCGCTCGGCTCTTGGGCTAGAATCATCTGAGCCCATAATAGGTGAAAATGGCACAATTAAAGTGAGCATGGTCAAGGTTGGCAATATTCTAATTGAACTCCTTCAGCCTGTTGGTAATGAAGGAGTTATGGCAAAATTCCTGGAAAAACGTGGCGAGGGTTTTCACCACATCTGTTATGAAGTAAAAAATATCAACACAGAAATTGCTTCGCTTAAAGCAGCTGGAATAGAAATTCTCGGTGAGCCAAAACCAGGCGCCGAGGGAAAAAGTGTTTTCTTTCATCCTCGAAGGACCCATGGAGTTTTGACTGAATTAGTAGAAAAGAAATAATGAAGACGACGGTAAAAATAATCTGAATTTCTGGAGGGTAAAAAATGGACTTCGAACTTACCGAAGAACAAATAATGTCTCGGGATATGGCTCGAAAATTTGCCGAGCAGGAGATTTTACCAACACTCAAGGAAAATGAACGCCAGGAAAAATTCGACCCTGGGATTATAAAAAAAATGGCAACAAAAGGGCTTTTAGCCCCACATATACCTCAGGAGTATGGAGGATTAGGGCTTGATTATGTTACATCAGCTATTATCTGGGAATCACTTTGCTGGGCTAGCTTAGCTGTAACCCAGGCTTCGGTTAGCGGTCCCATCCAGCCTGCAACCAACCTTCTGGATGCTGGTACTGAGGAGCAGAAAAAGAAATACCTGCCCTCAGTATGTAAGGGTGATTTAATAATGTCTGGAGCTGTTGTTGAACCCAATGCTGGCAGCGATTCGTCTATGATTGAGACCACTGCTATTCGCAGCAATAATTTTTGGGTCATCAACGGAACTAAAATGTTTATTACAAACGGCGAAATAGCTGATATCGTCTTATTTATTGCTCAAACCGATAAAAGCAAAGGTCTTAAGGGTTTGACCAGCTTTATTGTTGAAAGAGACACACCGGGCTTTTCCAGCACACCCATGAAGGGAAAAATAAGCTGGAGAGGTGGCAGTGAAGGCACTTTACACTTCACTGATATGGAATTGCCTCTGGAGAACCAGGTTGGCGAGATTGGAAGTGCGTTAAGAGATGCCTTGCGAGGTATTGATACTGCACGTCTGTTTTTAGCATCTGGTTGTGTTGGCTTGGCCCAGAGCTGCCTTGAGTCCTGTATAAAGTATGCCAAGGAGAGGATCCAGTTTGGAAAACCTATAGGCGGTTTTCAGTTGATACAGGAAATAATTGCTGAGATGGCAACAAGGACTGAAGCATCCAGATGGCTTACCTATCGTGCCGCGGACCTTAAGAGCCGTGGTGTCCGCCACATTAAAGAAATGTCCTACGCCAAGTATTTTGCTGCTGAAACTGCTCTCTGGATTGCATCACAGGCGGTTAAGATTCATGGCTCCTTTGGCACTTTTGATGACTATCCGGTAGGCCACCATTACCAAGATGCAATCACAGCAACCATACTTGGTGGAACAGCACAAATGCACCAGCTGACTATTGGACAACAACTTTTAGAAATGGCTGCTTTCAGATAGAAGTTAAGATTGGGACAGACTAAAAAGAAACAAGATTTTTAAAGTCAGAAAAACGATCTTCTACATCTTGTTGTGTCAAAGATTTGAAACGTTCAATCCCAAAATCTTCTATGACATAAGAGGCCAGGACGCTTCCATAAACAGAAGCTTTACGAATTTCGTTCTTATCGTTTATGGCTCTAACTTTATCCAGATAGCCAAGAAAACCTCCTGCAAAACTGTCTCCGGCACCAGTCGGATCAACAACCTCTTTACAGGGGTAAGCCAAAACGCCAAAAACAAAATCCTCTCCTAAAACCAAAGCTCCGTGTTCTCCCTTTTTGATCACAACAAGAGAAGGCCCTCTTTCAAGAATTTTATTTCCAGCTTTGATTAGATTCGTTTCTTTGGTCAGCATTTTAACTTCTTCATCATTGGCAAAATATATATTAACTTTCTCTAAAACCTTTAAGAGCGAGTCAGGCTTGGTGTTTATCCATAAATTCATAGTATCCATAGCTACTAGCTTTGGCTTCTGAACCTGGGCAAGAATATCATCCTGAAGGTCAGGATCGATATTTGCCAGAAAAACAATATCAGCCTGCCTGTAGTCTGGAGGAAGTAAGGGCTTAAAATCCTGAAAAACATTTAATTCTGTTCTAATTGTCGACCTTTGATTGGGGTCATCGCCGTAGCGTGCCTCCCAGTGGAAAGTCTTCCCCGGGCGAATCTCAAGTCCACGAATATCAATTCTTCTGTTCTTGAAAAATTCGATTGTCTCTTTTGGAAAGTCCTCACCTACAACAGCCACAATCTCGGGCTGGGTAAAAAAACTTGCAGACAAAGAACAATAAGTCCCTGATCCTCCAACAATCTTTTCTCTTCTGCCATAGGGGGTTTCAATTGTATCAAAAGCAACTGAGCCGACAATAATTAAACTCATGTGATTATTCAGCCACCTGAAATTATTTTACATATTTTGCAAAAATGATCTGAAGCTTCTCTTTTATCTCTTCAGGGATAACATCGGATTGAGTAACAATACAATCCTTGAGGGCCTCAGCACAGTCACACTGACCGCTTCTTTTGGGAGGAAGTGCTGTAATAGTCTTTTTTATAATGGCTTTGGCTTTGTGAATGTTCCTGCGTAAATTCTCTAGAATTATCTCTACTGATACCGGTTCCTCAACTTCATGCCAGACATCATAATCACTGACCAAATTCATGTTGCTATAACATATTTCTGCTTCCCGGCATAACTTTGCCTCTGTGGCACTTGTCATACCGATAACATCACAACCCCAGGAGCGATAGATGCGGGACTCAGCTTTAGTTGAAAAAGCAGGCCCCTCAATACAGATATATGTTCCACCCTGATGGACTCTTAATCCAAGCTCTTTTCCCGCTTCATACAGAACTGTGGAAAGCTCAGCACAGACAGGCTGTGCAAAACTGATATGGACCGCAATTCCTTCATAAAAAAACGAGCTGTTCCGCCGTGTTCTGTCAAAGAATTGGTCGCTAAAAACTATATCTCCGGGTTTTATCTCTTCTTTTAATGAACCTACAGCACTTACAGAAATGACTCTCTCTACACCGAGTTTTTTAAAGCCATAGATATTTGCCCGGTAATTTATCTCTGAGGGAAGTATTTGATGTCCCCTTCCGTGGCGGCTGAGAAAGGCAACTCTCTTTCCCTCTAAAGTACCAATAATAAAGTTATCGGAGGTCTTGCCAAAAGGAGTTTCAATTTGGACTTCCTCAATGTGTTCGATTCCCTCAATTTCATAAAATTCTGTCCCCCCAAGGATTCCTATTTCCACATGAGGAAGATCTTCTTTGTTCTTTACAGCCATCTTTCTTCTTTTGTCAGGTTATTGATATATAATTTATGAGGTAACAAGTCAAGCAAAGGCAGGTAAGGCAGTGAGTTGCCGTGGCTTTTAGTCCCTCTGTTTTGTATCCATTATGTTTTGATTTTTCAACCAGAAAAGATTATTCTATGAAACACGAGGAAAAAACATGGCTGTAAAGCTTGAAACTGGACCGCTCATCGAAGTTCTCCGAAATACAAGCCGTGTGGCAGTCTCCACTGGATCCGGAATCTCAGCCGAATCCGGAATTCCAACTTTCCGTGGCAAGGAAGGTCTTTGGAAAAAGTTCCGCCCCGAAGAACTGGCTACTCCTACAGCTTTTAGTAAAAATCCCAAGCTTGTCTGGGAATGGTATGACTGGCGAAGGGGAATAATTGCCCAGAAGAAACCCAATCCTGGACATAAAGTCCTTACCGAATGGGAGAAGAATTTCCCACAATTCTCCCTTATCACCCAAAACATCGATGGCCTCCACCAGAAAGCTGGGTCAAAAAACATTTTAGAACTCCATGGAAATATCTGGAAATTGAGATGCATCAACGAGGACATAATAACGGAAAATTATGACGCTCCCTTAAAAGAGATCCCTCCTCTTTGCCAGGATTGTGGAGCCCTTCTCAGACCCCATGTTGTCTGGTTCGGAGAATCCCTCTCCTCTACTATTCTTCAAAAGGCTTTTCTTTTAAGCTCTCAGTGTGAAGTTATGTTTGTCATCGGCACGTCAGCAGTGGTCCAGCCAGCAGCCTCACTTCCTCTTGCAGCAGCTCAAGCCGGCGCAAAGATTGTAGAAATTAATCCTGATCCAACTCCCCTTACATCTTACTCCGATTTTTCTTTTAGAGGAAAAGCAGGAGAAATCTTGCCTTTAATCGATGGAGAATTAAAAATAATATCTAGGTCATAAAGGAAAAATAAAAGATGAAATATGTTTACTTTGATGCCTCAGCCGGCCTGAGTGGAGACATGATCTTAGGGGCTCTCCTTGATCTAGGCGTCTCCCCCTCTCTTTTTAAGAAAAAAATGGCTGAACTTAAGCTCCCTGTAGATATTCAAATCAAGGAAACAAAAAGAGCTTCCCTTCGAGGATTAAAAGTGGATGTTACAGTTAAGACTAAAAAGATTTTCCCACGCAAATGGTCTGATGTTGAAACACTAATCAAAAAAACTCAGTTTTCTTCCACAGTAAAAAATAAGACATCAGCTATTTTTAAGAAGCTTTTTGAAGCCGAAGCCCGGGTTCACGGGCACAAATTTCACGAGTCCCATCTCCATGAAGCTGGAGCCGATGATGCAATTGTGGATATATTAGGCAGCTGTTATCTGGCTGAAGTCCTCAATATCAGTGAATTCTACTCCTCACCTTTAAATGTCGGACAGGGAAGAGTCAAAACAACTCACGGCAGCCTTCCTGTGCCTCCTCCAGCTGTGGCTGAACTTCTGAAAGGGATTCCTGTCTATTCCCGCTGGATAAAAAAGGAGCTTGTCACTCCTACAGGTGCGGCTATTGTCTCAACTTTAGTAAAAAAATTTATTCCATTTCCTGAGATCTCTTATGAAAAGATCGGCTGTGGCGCAGGAGCCCAAAACTTCCGCAATTTTCCAAACATTCTGAGAGCTTTTTACGGAAACAAAAAGGAATTTAACGCCAATAAAAGAATTTACACCATAGAAACAAATATTGACGACTCCACTCCACAAGTTTTAGCCGCTTTTTTTGATAGAGCTTTTGATTTGGGAGCGCTGGACGTATTCCTGACACCTGTATTGATGAAAAAAAACAGGTTTGCAACAAAATTGACCGTCCTGGCTGAGATTGATAAAATAGACGCCATCACCAGTGCTATTTTTAAGGAAACAAGCTCAATAGGTATCCGGTACTTTCCTGTAGAAAGACACGTTCTGGCGAGGGAAATCAAAAAAATCAACGTGCTTGGACAAGAAGTAGCCATCAAGATTTCCTCTTTTGAAGGAGAAGAAGTTAACATCCAGCCTGAATATTCAGATTGCTTAAAAGCGGCAAAAAAGAGCGGCGTTCCTGTTAAAAAAATCATTCAGCTTGCTTTAAAAGAATTTTATAAAAAATCAAAAAAATCTATATAAGGATAAAGAAAAACGAACCCACCAGACCTTTGTAACTTAACCAGGCAATGTCCGTAAAAGATAAGGAGAGAAAAGTGGACCTCAAGAAGATTGAAAGAGGAGTCAAACTCATCTTAGAAGGAGTTGGTGAAGATCCCAAGCGCCCGGGGCTCAAAGAAACACCCCAAAGGGTAGCTCGCATGTTTTCTGAAATAATTGGAGGAATTAATGAGAATCCTGCCAAACAACTACGGGTGATTCAAGGTGAAAAGCATGATGAAATGGTTCTCATCAAAAACATCCCACTCTATTCAATGTGCGAACATCATCTCCTTCCCTTTGCTGGAGTAGCTCATATTGCTTATATTCCAAAAGGAGGAAGGATCGTTGGGCTGAGCAAAATTGCAAGAGTGGTCGATATCCTCTCACGGAGACTGCAAGTCCAGGAAAGATTGACCAAACAGATCGCCGACCTCATCATGGAACACCTTAAACCCCTTGGTGTTATGGTTGTCATTGAAGCCGAACACATGTGTATGTCGATGAGAGGGGCAAAAAAACCAAAATCTTTGACCGTCACTTCAGGCATAAGAGGTTCTTTTCGGACTCACAGCGCAACACGATCAGAAGCCATGACCTTAATCAGAGGAGGAATGTTCGGTGGCAAAGAGGTCTGAGAAAACTTTTTATATCACAACTCCGATCTACTATGTTAACGATATCCCTCATATCGGGCACGCCTACACGACAATCATTGCTGACACCATAAGCCGCTTCAAGAAGCTCACAGGATACGATGTCTTTTTCCTGACTGGAACGGACGAACACGGACAGAAAGTGGAAAAAGCGGCTAAGGAAAAGGGACTGACACCAATAGAACTGGCTGACCAGATGGTGGTGAGGTATAAAGACCTGTGGAAAGCTCTGAACATAGCCAACGACTCTTTTATCCGCACCACGCAATCCTTCCACGAAAAGGGTGTCCAGAAGATTTTCCAGAAATTGAAGGATAAAGGAGACATTTACAAAGGCATCTACAAAGGATGGTATTGTGATTCGACTGAACATTTTTTAGCTGAAGATGTTCCTCTTGAAGAAGGCGGCTACAAAATCTGCCCTGAATGTAATACGAAAGCATTCATTGTCTCTGAAGAATGCTACTTCTTCAAGCTTTCCGCTTACCAGAAGCCCCTTCTGGATTTCTACGGCAAAAACCCGGCATTTGTCCGGCCACAAAGCCGGATGAACGAGGTCGTCAGCTTTGTCAAGCAGGAGTTGAAGGATCTGAGCATCACCCGGACTACAGTCGAATGGGGAATTCCTGTGCCGGATGACTCGAAACACACCATCTATGTCTGGTTTGACGCACTCCACAACTACCTAACGGGCATCGGCTATGATTGGGATTTGTCTCATTTTCAAAAATACTGGCCAGCAACGGTCCATCTCATCGGAAAAGATATCCTCAGGTTTCACGCTATTTTCTGGCCTGCGTTTCTTCTGGCTTCGGATTTTCCTCTCCCCCAGACAGTATTCGGCCACGGCTGGTGGCTCAAAGACAAAACTAAAATGTCCAAATCCAAGGGCAATGTCCTTGACCCCCATATTATCCTCAAGACCTTCGGAGCAGACCCTCTCCGCTATTTCCTGCTCCGGGAAATCCCTATCGGGCTTGATGGTAACTTCTCCCACGAAGGATTTATCCACCGCGTCAACTCTGACCTGGCCAATGATCTGGGAAACCTCGTCCAGCGTACACTGACCATGATACAAAGTTTTTTTAACGGAAAAATTGAAGAAACAGATAAGGAGGGAAAAGAGGACAAAAAACTCCGCCTGGAATTCGAAACCACCAAAAAAAAGACCCTCAAACTCTATGAGGATTATGCTATAAATAAAGCTCTTGAAGAGATCTGGTCTTATATCAACTCTGTCAACAAATATCTGGCAGTTAATGAACCCTGGAAATTGTCCAAGGACAAATCGAAAAGAAAAAAACTTGGAAGAATTCTTTACCAGGCCGCAGCAGCTCTTAGGACTATAGCTTTTTTTCTTTTTCCAGTAATGCCTGAATCATCGGAAAAAATCTGGAACTTTCTCGGGGAAGAAAAGCCTATTGGAGAAGAATCATTCAGAGAATTAAAATTCGAAAATCTCAAGCTGGGCCAAATAATTAAAAAGCCTGAGCCTCTTTTCCCAAGAATTGCTCTAAAAGACTTTTTAAAGGAGGAAGAAACTCGGGCCGCTCCAGCCAGAAAGGAGGAAAAAATGGAATATATATCTTTTGATGAATTTAAAAAAATGGACCTCAGAGTCGGAGAAATTTTAAACGCAGAAAAGGTGGAAGGGACAACAAAACTTCTTAAACTTGAAGTTGATATCGGAGTCGAAAAGCGGACCATGGTAGCTGGTGTAGCAGATGTTTACTCCCCAGAAGATTTGACGGGAAAAAAAGTTACTGTGATTGTCAACCTGAAGCCTGCTGTCATCCGAGGGATCGAATCTCAGGGTATGCTCCTGGCAGCTGAAATTGACGATAAAGCAACCATTTCTTTCTTTGATAAGGATGTTCCTACCGGAGCAAAAGTCAGATAGTTTATAATTTTAAAAAATATGGAGAGAAGAGATTTCTTAAATATTTGTGTTTGGAGTTTTGTTGGTTTAAATATCCATTTTTCTTCAAATAAGCTCAGCGCTTTCCCAGAGGACTTAAATAAAGACCAGGAAGAGACAGAAGTTCTTGTTAAAGTTCTGGGAACCGCCCAGGATGGCGGCCTTCCTCAGATAGGTTGTTACTGCAGGAATTGTATTCGCGCACGAGAAGACCATAGATTTTCTCGTTTAATCTCATCACTTGCTATCCTGGATTTAAAAGAAAAAAAATATTTCATTCTGGATGCCACTCCTGATATTCGAGTTCAATCACATATGGCTTTAACGAGACTGGGTCTGGAACAGCAAAAGAGAAAAAATTCTCCACATGCTATCATTCTTTCCCATGCTCATATTGGTCATTACACGGGTCTGATGTTTTTTGGCTACGAGGCCATGTCTACTCATAAGCTTCCAGTATACTGTTCTCCACGTTTGAGAGATTTCTTAACAAAGAATGGCCCCTGGAGCCAGCTTGTCCGCCTGGAAAACATATCTCTTTTTACCCTCTCTTTTAAAAAGACTCTTTTTTTAACACCACGGATTTCCATCTCTTCTTTTTTGGTGCCTCATCGGGATGAATATTCCGATACACTCGGATTCATAATCGCAGGAAAGAAAAAGAAACTCCTCTATATACCGGACATCCAGAGCTGGGAAGCCTGGAACCGTTCGATTGAGGAAGAAACCAAAAAGGTCAATTACGCTATTCTGGATGGAACTTTTTTTTGTTCTGAAGAGCTCCCGGGACGCAATTTTACCAAGATAGGACATCCCTTTATCACAACAAGCCTAGAAACTCTGAAGGATGTAGCAAAAAAGGGAAAGACAAAGATCTATTTCACGCATTTAAACCATACTAACCTGGCTCTAGATCCAGAAGGGAAAGCCCTGAAGGAGATTAAAACAAAAGGCTTTAATTTGGCCTCTGATGGGATGGAATTCTTTCTCTAATACAGAATTATATTTAAAAATATCTTGCTAGGCGTGAGCGAGGAAAAACGCCTTCCCTGAGAATCTGCGGCTTTCCAGATGTGAGGTCAACCACAGTGGAGGGTAAAATTCCTCTGGTATCCCCTCCATCAGCAATTAGGTCAATTTTCCCATAAAACAAATCTATAACTTTCCCGGGATTTTTTATTTCCTTTTTCCCTGTAATATTTGCACTGGTAGCTGTTATGGGAAAAGTTGCTTCGTTCACCAATTTTCTCAGCCATCTAATTGCTGGCAGACGGATTCCAATAGAATCTCTGGGTCCAAGCAGAGGGATTGGTAGTCCAGACGAAGCCTTTAAGACTAAGGTCAAAGGCCCTGGCCAGAATTCATCTGCCAGTTTCCAGAATAAGGATGGGATGTCCACAGCGATCTTCTCGACCATCGCCTTATCGGAGACCAGAACGGAAAGAGGTTTTGATGGTTTTCTTTCTTTTAAGGAATAGATCCTCAGGATAGCCTTTTCTGAAAAACAGCTAGTACCAAGTCCGTAAAAAGTATCTGTAGGATAGGCGATGATTCCTTCTTCCTTTAAGACTTTTGTAATTATTCTTATCTTATCCAGCTTAACGCGTTCTGGATTTATTTTAATAATGTTCGTTTCAACAGCCATCTTTCTATCTATATTAAAATGCTAAGAATAAAGAGTAAAGAATAAAGAATTTGGAATCAGACTTTAAAAACTTTAAAAATTGGGATATTTACTTGTAGATAAAAAAAGAGCTTACCTATCTGAAATAAAGTTAATATAAAATATAGTTTTTGAAGTTTTAGAAGTCTAACCCTGTATTGTGCTATAATTATCATCTGATTCATAAACATTAACTTAATAATAAAAAAGGCACAAGAGAGGACAGTTGACCTTTTTTTGGCACAATATAAGCCCGAAATTCTTCTTAATCCTACTTGGCATAACTTTTGCATAAAGATTTAACGAGAGGAGAAAAAAAATGAAAAAAAATCTGATTCTTTTACTAGGATTAATTCTTTTAATGCCAAGCTTTGCTTTCTCAGGCATCGTTACTTTTAAAATAGGATATTTTATCCCTCAAGCCAAAAGTGATCTCTGGGCAGAGGAATTCAACAACATGAGTTTTAGTGAGAACAGTTTCCACAACACTTACTTCGGATTCTCCTACGAATATTTTTTCACAAGGGAAATAAGTTTCGCCCTCACAATAGATGGCTATAGTAAAAACAAATCCGGATACTATAACGGCTATGTCGGTTACCAAGATGTTGATGAAACCCTATGGGCTTACCCGGACGATTATGTAGGAGATTTTACCCCTAGCCACAGCTTTAATATCTCCATAACTCCCGTCCAGTTTTCCTTAAAACTCACCCCTTTGGGAAGAAGGAATAAAATTATTCCCTATGTAGGAGGTGGAGTGGGGATTTACCTCTGGAATGTAAGACTACGGGGGGATCTGATCGATTTCTCTGATGAATGGTACGATATAGTTGAGGAAGTTACTATATATCCGATCTACTCTACAGATACCAGAGAAAATAACAGAATATCAGTAGGATGGCATGCCTTTGCTGGATTTATGTTCCCTGTGGCTCGAAGAATGACTTTTGAGGTAGAATTCAAATATAATTCAGCAAAAGGAAAATTTCCGGAAGATGATCCGAACCAGGGCTTTCATGGCTTTGAACCTTTTGACCTCAGTGGATACCAGATTTCTTTAGGATTAAATTACTGGTTCTAAATCTAGCCTTGTATTTACACTTTAAAGAAAGAACTCTATATTTCTGACGCAGCTTCTTGCTAATCTGTTGAGCAACTTTTTGACCTAAAAACAACATTCCGCCAAATATGGGCCCCATTCGAGGCCCGCCAAACACAACATTGGCAGCCATCACACACACTTAGATGTGGGGAATAACCTCCTTCGTATTGCTCAACTTTTATTAGGTAAATATTAGTGCTTTTTTCTCTTTTGATTTCTTTCTATCCATTTGGGGAAAATCCAATTGAGGAGCTCGCTCTTTAATTCTTTATCCATCTTTTTTATTTTTAATCCTAGCTCCATCCTATTATCTGAGCATTTGCTCCAAGCGATTTCACCTTGCAGTGAGCATGAAATATTTTTTTCAGGACAGTAGAGCCTTAACTTAGCTTTAGAACCAGGGATAATATTAGAACTAGCATTAAAGTTAACTACTAACTTTAACCCATCACCAGTGAAATCACGGACAGTTACTCTATCGACTACTTTATATTCACCTTCTAATTTCAAAAATTCTGCTGGAAGACAGCATTCAAAACGCAATTGTTTTCTCTTTTCATCCTCCATTTTACCTCTTTTATATTAAACTCACCCTTTTATGTTTAGTCGTAGTAGAAGTAAAAAAAATGAAAACAATTTTTATTAGAACTACGGAAAGTGAAACATAAATAAATACAAGTGAATAATTTTCATTAAAATCTCTCCCCACTTAGCTTAAATAAGAAGCTCAGTATAACCACATGCAAATCGGGAGAGCTATAAATCTACCCGGCAATACGCGTATTTACTCTATTATAAGCGAGATACATAAGCGGTACCGTCCTGGGAGAATCATAGCAGACCCCGGACATCGTAAACAAAGAAATCACTCCTTAACTCAATCTACCAGGGGTAGCGGAGAGGAGAAAAGATCATAGAAAAGCGTAGATTTATAATTACTATACATCTGAGGGTCGTAGAATGTGAGTAAGTTTATGGGATAGAGTGCGAGAACTATTTATTATTTCTTATGAAATAATTGATCAAGTAGAAAAACTCAGAGCAAGAGTGTAGAATTGAAAGATCGGAGGAGGAGAGATGAGTGTATTAGACACTATTAAGAGTCGACGAAGTATTAGGAAATATAAGAGTGACCCTATTCCTGAGGATGTCTTTCAGAGGGTATTCGAGGCAGTCCGTCAAGCACCTTCAGGGAAGAATCTCCAGCCCTGGAAGTTCATAGTAGTCAAAGATAAAGCGTTGAAAGATAGCTTAGCGAGAGCATCAGCAAATCAAATGTTTATGGCTCAAGCTCCTATTATAGTCGTTGCCTGTGGCTTTCCTGACGATTGTTATTCACATATGGGTAGGTATATGAAATCGTGGACTGTCGATGTGACGATAGCTTTCGAACATCTAGTGCTCCAAGCGGAAGAGGAAGGTCTTGGCACCTGCTGGATAGGCTCGTTTGAGGAGCAGGAGGTCAAGGCGATTCTCAACGTTCCAGACAATGTGAGAGTGATGGCTCTGACTCCACTCGGGTACCCAGCAGAAGAGCCTTCTTACCGGGGACGCAAGCGATTGGATGAGATAGTTACTTATGATGGGTTTTAATTAGTCATGTCATCTCAGTCGCTATGCGTTAGAATTGCTCTCAGATCATCAGTGAAGGAGGGAAGAAATGAGTAGAGAATCAGAAACACTCATATTTCCTCTCTGTCTTGATTCTACGCATTTAGTCTGTATTTATCTATTAATGATAAACACCTTCTTGCTTCATGCTGTTTATTTCTTTTTTTAAAACCATTCGCTAAGATTTGATACTTCTTTACGAGTTCTTGCCGGACCAGTATTTCCTGTTCTGCGGTTAAGCCAAGATTTAACGCTTTCTCTAAAGCCTTAATCCTGAATCTGTCCATACCCCAGTATTTTTGTGAAAGCTGGTCAGAGTGTCCTCCCCGCTTGACGATCAAAGGTTTTGTCAACAAATAAACAGGATATTTTAAGGCAAGCCGAATGCCAAGATCATAATCTTCACAAGCTGGAAATTCTTCATCAAACTTTCCAATTTCCTCAAAAACCTCTCTTCTGAACATGGCTGAAGAAAGGCTTAAAAGACAGAGAGGCAGAACTTTATCAAAGATCCAGCCAGAATATTTCTTGTGCTTTTTTTTAGGATTCACAAAAACTCCCCGCCTTATCCATATCTCCTCAGTATAACAGACCTTTGTATTGGGAAAGGCTTTCATATAACTGATCTGTGTGCCCAACTTTTCTTTTTTCCATAGGTCATCTGAATCTAAAAAAGCTAAATAATCTCCCTGCACAAGATCAAGCCCCAGATTTCGGGCAGCGCTGACTCCTTTATGTTCCTGGAAAAAATATTGAACCTTGCTGCCAAAAGAACTGACAACTTCTCTTGTATTATCTGTTGAACCATCATCAACCACGAGAAGCTCGAATGAGACAGATTCATCTCGAACAAAACAATCCTGAACCAGCACAGATTGAATGGCTTCTTTCAAGAATGAAGCCCGGTTATAAGTCGGAATAATGATACTTATCATCGAGAGGAAGCTCCGTTCATGAAGAACGAGAAATGGTAACTTTCTGGCTTTTATCAAAAGGAATTTTCACTCTTCCCCACATTGTTTTTACTATAATCTCTCCAGAAAACCGGGAGAGAGCAGAGGATTGGTGAAGGATATCATAGATTTCCTTTCCAACATCAAAAAAATTCAGGAGCAAAGGAAAAGAATAAATCTTTTTTCCCCGGCTTTTTATGTTTTCATTTCTACTGATTACCCCGTTACTAATGGGTCTCGTTCCCAGATGAAACTTAAAGTTTATTCTTTCAACCAAAAGCTCAAAGACATTGTTGTTTTTAAAACTCAACTCATAGCTTAAATCTGCTCCTCCGATAGTAAGGTCGTGAACCTGTAAAGAATGGAATTCAACCTCAGGTAATTTAAAAATAGGGAACTCCCCGGAAAAGGAAAAACGAATGACTCCTTTTTCTTTACGTCCGTCGGAAAATGTCATTGTTCCTGTAAAAAAACATTGTGCCTCGTCCTCCTGCTCTATCCCTTCTACAGAATTAAAAAGATGGGCATAAGTAACCTTCAGAGGAAAAGAAAGAAGTGTATTTTTTTTTGGACCGATTTTTATTTCTTTATTTAATGGAGTCTTCTTGCGAAAGTACTCCTTCTCCTTGACCATAATGCGGTAATTATAGCCAGTAAGATAATAAGCTGAAGAAGAAGAATTAGATATATTGACATAAAAAATAAGGGTGAGCCCGGAAATATCGAAATCTTTTATTCCATTCTTTTTAAGCGTAATGCTGAGATCTTCTCTCCAAGACCTGGACAAAGCTAAACTTGAAAAAACACAGAGAATTGTTAGAAATAAGCAAATCCTTCTCAATCTTTTTACTGCCTTCTCTCTTGAGTATTTAAAGATACAATAATAGGTTGAAGAGAACAAGCTTTCAAATTTCTTCAAAAAATGTTTGAATCAAGGAAGAAACTATCTTTATAATAGGACTAGAATGGGCTACAAAATAAAAATGGTTAAATATTTTATGGAGGAAATCATGAAAAAAGCTGGTATTATTTTTTATTTTTTTATTTTTTTAGTATCTCTTAACTTTATTCTCATCTCCTGCGGACAGAGAGAGAAGGTAATTGAAAAACAGATGATCCAGATTTCAGACGAAGAGCTTCAGGAAAGAAACACAGCGATTTATAAGACAAGAGAAATAAGAGGGAAAGAAAGGAAATATCTATCTCTTGATTTCTCCCGGATTGAAAAACCCGGCTCGCTTGAAGAATTCACACAGTATTTCCATTTCCCTCCAATTCGTCAGTATAGAACCGGAACTTGCTGGTGCTTTTCAACAATTTCTTTCCTTGAATCTGAAATGAAGCGCATGGGTAAAATGGAAGTTAAACTCTCTGAAATGTACACTGTCTACTTGGAATTCGTTGAAAAGGCAAGGCGGTTTATTAAGGAAAAGGGAAATTCATACGTGAGCCATGGATCAGAGCACGACGCTGTGACAGCCCGCATGAAAGAATACGGTACAATGAGAGCCTCTGATTACACCGGGCTTCTCCCTGGCCAGACAGAACACAACCACGGAGAACTTCTACGAGAAATTACAGGCTACCTCAAATTTTGCAAAGAAAACAAATACTGGGAGGAAGAGAAAGCCATCGCTTATGTAAAAAGCATCTTGAATAAACACCTGGGGAAACCGCCTGATACTATTGAAGTAAACGGCCAAACCATAACCCCAAAGGAATATCTGGAAAAGGTGCTTGAGCTTCCCCTTGATGACTATGTATCCTTCATGAGTCTTAAATCGCTTCCATTTTATACTAAAGGTGAGTACAAGGTTCCGGATAACTGGTGGCACAGCAAAGAGTACCATAATGTTCCTCTTGATGATTTTTTTAATGCCATTGTCTCTGCCATTCAAAACGGTTACACTGTGAATATCGGAGGAGACGTCTCAGAACCAGGAATAAATGGCGAAAATGATATTGCGTTAGTCCCTACTTTCGATATCCCTCGGAAATTAATCGACCAGGATTGCCGGGAATTCAGGTTCACCAACAGAACTTCTACGGATGACCACGCTATCCATATTGTCGGGTACAAAGAAATGGGAGATTACTCGTGGTTCCTGATTAAAGATTCAGGCGGAGGCGCCCAAAGAGGACAGTTTAAAGGTTACTATTTTTTCAGAGATGATTATATAAAACTGAAAATGTTAAGTTTTATGGTCCATAAGGATGCTGTGCAAGAACTCCTTAAAAAATTCACGAAAGCAAAATAAGATAAGAAAACAGAAACAAAAAACGAATATTTCATCTTAAATTATATGATAATATAAAACTGAAAACTGAGAGAAGTCGGGATGGAATTAAAGCCGAATTTCCGAGAAAAAGAATTTTTCATACATCATTTTGGTGAAGAAGTTTATGCTGTTGGAGGTTTTGTCCGCGATTTAGTAAGAGGAGTTCCGTCTGAAGAAGTTGATATTCTTATCGCTCATCATAGTGTCGAAGAGATTATAAAAGAAATCAAGCCTTACGGAAAAGTGGACCTTGTAGGTAAAAGCTTTGGTGTCATCAAATTTGTAATAAATAAAAAAACCTACGACATAGCCCTACCTAGAAAAGATACTGCAAAAGGAATAGGAGTTAAAGGTCATAAAGACTTTGTCATCTCTGCTGATCCCGATCTTCCTATTGAGAAGGATCTGGAAAGACGAGATTTCCGCTGCAACAGTATGGCTTTAAGGCTTTTTGATAACAAGCTCATTGATCCCTTTGACGGAGTCAGAGATATCAAAGAAAAAATCATCAAGCTGACAAATCTCAAGGCATTCCCTGAAGACCCTCTGCGTGTTCTCCGGGTGGCTCGTTTTGCTTCGGTCCTTGAATTTCTGGTCGATCCTAGAATCTATAAAATATCCAGAGAAATAGATTTGACCGGTCTAAGTGTAGAAAGAGTGAATGAGGAGATATTCAAAATTCTTCTTCTTTCTCCTCTTCCTTCTATTGGCCTTGAAGTACTATTCAAGCTCGGCGTTTTACAGCAGTTGTTCCAGGAACTCTACAGCTTGTCCCTTTCCATCCAGGATTCCCTTTTTCATCCAGAAAAAGATGATTTCGGCCATCACACTGTATGGCATCATACAAAACTTACAGTGAATCAGGCAAAAAGGGTGGCCGACTTTGCTTTTCTGCCTCAAAAGAAAAAACTTACTCTCCTGCTGGCAGCCCTATACCATGATGTGGGAAAACATCAAACTGCACAGTGGGAATTTAAGAAGGGAAGGATGGTCATCACCAATTACGGCCATGACATCCTCAGTGAAAAAATCACTAAAAAGATTTTTAACCGTTTTAAAATTTATTCATTTAACGGATACAACCTGAGAAAAACGACTCTCTCTCTTATAAAATGCCACCACCGGGCGTCTGAATTATGGCAGAACAGAGAAGTTGTAACCAAAAAAGCCTTTAATCGTCTTGCAGCGGATACAAATGGAGAAATAGAACTTCTGGTTTATCTTGATGCTGCGGACCGTGCAGGAAGAAAGGAAAGGGCAATAAAAGAGTTGGACAAAGAAGGCAAATGGCTTCTTAAAAAATTCAAGGAGCTCAATGTATCCAAAGAATCCATTAAGCCCTTAATCATGGGAAGAGATCTGATTAATATGGGTATCAAACCTGGTCCTTCAATGGGAAAAATCCTTAAAAAGCTCTACCAGCTTCAGCTCGACAATGAGTTTGAGACAAAAGAGGAAGGATTAAAAACTGCAAAAAAAGTCATCACTAGGGAGCGTCTATGAAAATTCTGGTGGCTGGTGGAGCTGGATACATCGGGTCCCATACTGTCAAAGGGCTTATCCAGGAAGGATTTGAAGTTACTGTCTTTGATAATTTCTCCACAGGTAGAAAAGAATTACTGGTAGGAGGAGAGCTTGTTGTAGGCGATCTTATGGATAAAAAGTCCATAAAAAATGCCCTTATGTCAAAAAACATAAAGGCTGTTATTCACTTTGCTTCTCTCATCCAGGTGGGAGAGTCTTATGAAAATCCCAAAAAATACTACACACACAATCTTATTAGCAGTCTTAACCTCCTTGACGCTATGCTGGAAGCAGATATCAAGAATTTCATCTTTTCATCAAGTGCTGCTGTTTATGGTGTTCCCCAACAGATTCCCATCCCAGAGTCTCATCCTTTGAACCCTTTTAATCCTTATGGGCAGACAAAATATTTTATCGAAAAAATTCTCCAGGATTACGAAAGAGCATACGGGCTGAAATTTATTTCTCTCCGCTATTTTAATGCAGCAGGAGCTGACTCTGAGGCACGTTTGGGAGAGCTTCATAATCCCGAGACACACCTTATTCCTAATATCCTTCTTTTCCTTTTAGGAAAAAAAGAAAATTTCGACCTTTTTGGAACTGACTTTCCTACAGAAGATGGAACAGCGGTCAGAGATTATGTTCATGTCACGGATCTGGCTCAGGCTCATGTACTTGCCTTTAAAGAAATCCTCACTTCCTCCAAAAGTGAATTTATCAATCTTGGTGCCAACAAAGGTTATTCTGTTTTAGAAGTTATAAAAAAAACAGAGGAAGTCACAGGCAAAAAAGTCCAGTATAAAGAAAAGCCGAGGCGAGAAGGGGATGTTCCAGTGTTATTAGCCTCTAAAGAAAAGGCGGAGCAAATCCTGGGATGGGAACTCTGTTTTTCAAGTATCGAAACCATTATTGAGACAGCGTGGAACTGGCACAAGAAAAACCTTAAAAACTAAATAGTCGGAAAAAGAAACGGTTATACAAATCGGTTCTCTTCCATTTTGTGTGGGCAAAACATGTATTGATAGATTAATAGAAAGTGTTCGGGGATGGATGAAGCGACCTTTGAAGATTTAGCCTCCCTGAATCGCATTTCGAGGGAACCCGACAGAGTCGGGCGGCGAGTATGTTTGAGCAGAGCGAGTTACGCAGCCGCCGAGAAGAGCGACGAAGGGATGGCGTGAAAAATCTGAACGGGAGCGAGACCATTCACGAATACTTTCTAATTATTACCCACGCAAAATAGAAGAGAACCGATAAATCATCTATTTAGATTAGAAAAAAATCACTCCAAAAATCATCCCTAAAGGCTATTTACTAAAATATTAATTTCCATTAATTTGAAAACGATGAAGCCTTAAAGTCAAACAATATGTTTCTTGTTTTATTGGGATTGAGGCTAGCTGCTCTACTTTGTGGTTGACGCTGACGCCTTTAAAATGTTATAAATTTACCCTTATAGGGAAAAATTGAGAAGAAGCAAATATCTATATATTGCGGTTCTGATTATTTCAGTTATTTTTTTGTGGAACTGCTCTCTTTTTCAAAAGACATCCAACAAAACGCAATCCAGTCCTCCCCCGACTCCTCCAGAAAATCAAATCCCACAAAAGATAAACCCTGAAGAAGATATTCTAATCCCTGAGGAGGAAAAAACCCAGAAGGACGAAGAATCCCTCCCCCCAGAGGATATCTCAACTCAAGAGCAAGAAAAAAAAGAAAAAGAGGAAGCAGAAGAGGAAGAGGATCCCTTAGTTATCCTCGAAGAAGCTTTATATGCTCACCAAGATGCTCTAAGTGCTTGGGAAAAGGGAGATTTTGAGACTGCACTGGCTGCGCTGGATGATGCTTACAGCTTAATTCTGAAACTTAAGCTTCCTCCCGATTCCCCACACATTCAGGAAAAAAACGAGCTCAGACTCCTGATTGCCCAGAGAATTCAAGAAATTTATGCCTCACAACTGACCGCGGTCGGAAATAACCATCAAACCATTCCTTTTGTAGAGAACGAATTTGTCAAAAAAGAAATTATTATTTTCCAAACCAGAGAGAAAAAACTTTTTGAAGAAGCCTACAAACGTTCAGGACGCTACCGGAAAATAATTCTAGAGGAGTTAAAAAAAGCCGGACTTCCAGAAGAGCTATGCTGGGTTCCGATAATTGAAAGCTGGTTTAAAACAAAAGCTTATTCCAGTGCCAGGGCTCTTGGACTTTGGCAGTTCATCTCATCAACTGGATATCGATTCGGATTAAAAAGAGACCGTTATATCGATGAAAGGATGGACCCTATAAAATCGACCCGAGCGGCCTTAAAGTATCTAAACGAACTTCATTCTCATTTTGGCGACTGGACAACAGCTTTAGCCTCCTACAACTGTGGAGAGTATAGAGTCAAAAAGGTCATTCGTTCTCAACGGATAACATACCTTGATAATTTCTGGGACCTTTATATTATGCTTCCCAAGGAAACAGCTCGCTTTGTCCCCCGTTTTATCGCAACCCTTCTCATTATTAACAATCCGGAAAAATATGGCTTCAATCTCCCAAATCCCGATCCACCCTTACAATACGAGATAATCTCTGTAAACAAGCCTGTCCAACTTTCCTCCTTTTCTAGATCTCTGGGATTAAAAACCGAAGACTTGGCTTCACTCAATCCTGAACTCCGTCATAAAAGCACTCCTGATCATGTTTACAACCTAAGGGTTCCGGTTGGCTTCAGCGAAAATGCCTTGACAGCTATGAATTCTCTTCCGCGTTGGATCCCTCCAGAGGCCAGCTATATCCTCTATTATGTACGAAGAGGAGAAGTTCTCTCAACAATTGCCCGGCGTTACAGAACCAGTGTTTCTGCCATTGCTCGATTGAATGGTTTACAACGTATTAATCTTATCAGGCCTGGACAGCGGCTTAAAATTCCAGTTCGAGGGGGGAGTCAATATACTTCTGCCCCTCCTCTCAAGCTCGTCAAGGAAGGGGAAAAACTAATATATATTGTTAAAAGGGGGGATTCTCTTTATCGAATCGCCAATGCTTTTACTACTACAGTTCAAAAGATAAAAAAAGACAACAACCTCAAAAGCAATACTCTGGATGTCGGACAGAAGATTGTTATCCAGTCAGGCAAGCCTGAGGGAGCCACTATTTATACAGTTAAATCCGGGGACAGCCCATTTGAAATCGCGCGAAAATATGGAATGAACCTCTCTTATTTGCTCAGTCTAAATGGTCTTAGCACAAGGTCAAAAATCTATCCTGGTCAAGAACTCTGGATTATAGCTAAAAAATAAACCTGAAATTTAGATCTTTATTAAGAAGGAAATTTATAGGAAAGAAGATTAAGCCTTTTTTTTCTTTGACTTTCCTTTTAGGTCTTTTTTCTTCTCTTTTTTCTTGAATTCTGAACCGATGAGTTCAAGGATTGCCATTTCAGCCCCATCTCCTGCGCGTGGCCCAATTTTCACAATCCTCGTGTATCCTCCGGGCCTTTCGCTGAAGCGCGGGCCGAGTTCTTCAAAAAGCTTCTTAACCACAGGTTTTTTGTTTATGAACTGCAGGGCTTGGCGCCTGGCATGAAGGGTATTTTTTTTAGCTAGAGTGATCATTTTTTCGGCCAGAGGCCTCGTTGCTTTTGCCTTGGCTAAAGTTGTCCTTATACGTTCCTTTTCTAGAAAAGATGTGACAAGATTACGCAGTAAAGCTCGTCTCTGAGCCGTGTTCCGACGTAGCTTCTTGCCTTTGACAAGATGCCTCATTCAACTTGCTCCTCTTCTTTTTCTTCCTTCTTTTCTTCTTCTATTTTCTCCAATAATTTAGGACTAAGCTCCAAATTCAGGCCTAAATCCAATTCGTGCAGAGTCTCTTTTATTTCAGTTAAAGATTTTCGTCCAAAATTCTTCGTTTTTAAAAGATCCTCTTCATTTTTCTGCACTAGTTCATAGATTTTATCAATCCCGGCGGATCTGAGACAATTGTTGGACCGGACCGAAAGTTCTAGATGATCTATGGATTTTGACAAAATATCAAGCTGCGTAAGATAAGGTATATCTTTCTTTGCTGTAACCTGCTCTCTTTCCACGGGCTCATCAACAACATGAAGAAAGATAACAAGATGGTCTCTCATTATTTTTGCTGCCTGAGCCAAAGCATGTATGGGAGAAACAGCACCTAAAGTCCAGATCTCCAGCTCCATTTTTTCGTAATCGATCTTCTTGCCCACTCTTGCAGGCTCGACTCTGTAGTTCACTTTTATAACTGGTGAATGAGATGAGTCGAGGGGAATATAATCAACACTTAAGTTTTCATCAAAGTTTTTATCCGCAGGAATATAACCTCTGTTGTTTTTTACGATCATCTCAATATCTAATTCCCCGTCTTTATCAAGGGAAGCAATATGAACTTCCTTATCAAGAATCTCAATATCAGTGTCATGTTCAATATCAGATGCTTTTACTTGAGCAGGCCCTGTTTTTTTCAGAGTTATAATTTTATCTTCGTTTCCCTCAAGCTTTAAAGGTATACTTTTCAAATTTAAAATAATATCTGTCACATCTTCTACTAATCCTGGGATAGTTGAGAATTCATGGAGAACCTTCTGAATTCGAACAGCAGTAATGGCAGCTCCTGTTATAGAAGAAAGTAGAATTCTCCGCAGCGCATTCCCGATTGTCACCCCATAACCTCTTTCAAAAGGTTGGGCCGTAAAACGGCCATATGTGTCCGTTAAAGTTTCGTAATCACATTCCAGATACTTCGGCCTCTGAAAACCTATTTCTATCATCTTTCCTCCTATTCAGGATCCATCTGAGACAAATTTATTACCAGGGCAACAGAGATTATTTATATTCTCTGCGCTTACTTAGGCCTTAAATACCACATTACTTTGAATAAAGCTCAACAACCAAATGCTCCTCAACAGGAAAAGTAATATCTTCTCGATCTGGGAAAGACAGAATTTTTACCAATATTTTTTCTGAGTCAACTTCTATCCATCCAGGGACTGTTTTATTTTTGTTCGAATCAACGATAGCCTTCAGTTCTTCATGCTTCGCTGATTTCTCTCTAAATGTGATGACATCTCCTTTGTTAACTAAAAAAGATGAAATGTTAACTTTCCATTCATTAACTCGAAAATGACCATGATTAATCAGCTGCCGGGCATGGTCTCGAGAATAAGAGAATCCTGTTATAAAAACTACATTATCCAGTCTTCTCTCTAACATAGCCAGAAGATTATCACCTGTAATGCCTCTTTTTTTCTCTGCCCTCTGGAAAAACAACAGAAACTGCCTCTCGGACATACCATAATATCTTTTAAGCTTCTGCTTCTCCCTGAGCTGAATACCATATCCACGGATTCGTCTCCTCGCTCTTCCGTGTTCTCCTGGAGGATAAAGCCTTCTTTCAATCGGGCATTTTTCACTCAAACACTTACTTCCCTTCAAAAAAAGCTTCACCTTCTCTCCCCGACAGAGGCGGCAAACAGGTTCTCTGTATCGTGACATCTCTCTCTCCTTATGACCTAGCCCTTTTATACCCTTCTTCTTTTTCGGACACGACAGCCATTATGGGGAATCGGTGTAACATCCTTGATTGATTTTATCTCTATTCCATTTACCTGAAGAGCCCGGATAGCTGATTCTCTCCCAGCTCCAGGACCTTTAATTTTTACATCAACGTATCTAACCCCATATTCTCTGGCTTTGATCGAAGCCTCTTTGGCAGCCAATTGTGATGCAAATGGTGTTCCTTTCCGAGCTCCCTTAAATCCTGATGTCCCGGCACTTGCCCAACAAACCGTATTTCCCTGCTGGTCTGTTATAGTAATGATTGTATTGTTAAAAGTGGATTGAATATAGGCCACTCCAAATCCAATTTCTTTCCTTACCTTTTTCTTTTTGGGCTTTCTTCCGGCCTTTGGCATTTAAAACTCCTTATTTAGACTTGGCTGCAACCTTTTTTATCGCATGGCCACGAGGACCTTTTCTCCCTCTTGCATTTGTTTTTGTCCTTTGACCTCTCACAGGCAATCTCTTCTTATGCCGCGATCCTCGGTAACATCCTATATCGATCAGTCGTTTAATATTTAGAGTTGTCTCTTGTCTCAAATCACCTTCAATTTTCTCTTGTTTCTCGATAATTTGACGTATTTTATTAATCTCTTCCTCACTTAAAATTTTAACCTTTTTATCCTTATCTATCTTTGCTTCCTGGAGAATCTTATCAGACCTGGAACGACCAATACCAAAAATATAAGTTAATCCAATCTCAATCCTTTTTTCCGGAGGGAGTGTAATTCCTGCTATTCTTGCCATTTTATCCTCATTTAACCTTGTTTTTGTTTATGTTTCGGATTAGTGCAGATAATTCGAAGGGTCCCTTTCCTTTTGATTAATTGACAATTCCTGCACATTTTCTTTATCGATGCCCTTACCTTCATTTACTTTTTCCCTTATTTAAACCGATAAGTAATTCTACCTTTAGTTAAATCGTAGGGTGAAAGTTCAATAAGCACTTTATCCCCCGGAAGAATACGGATAAAATACTTTCGCATTTTTCCAGAGATATGAGCTAGAATTTCATGCTTATTGGCCAGCTCAACGCGAAACATAGCATTGGGAAGAGTCTCAAGAACTGTGCCTTCAGTTTCAAAAACATCCTGTTTAGGCATACCTGTTCTCCTTTAAAAAAGGAATTTCCTTCTTTTCTTCATTGAGCAAGCTTAAAATATCTAGTCCTTCTTGAGTAATTGCCACTGTATGTTCATAATGAGCCGAGAGACTTCTATCCCTGGTTATAGCGGTCCAATTATCATCTAAAACCTCTACATTCCAGTCTCCCATTGCTATCATCGGCTCTATAGCAAAGACCATGCCTGTTTTTATCTTAGGTCCTCGTCCCGGCGAACCAAAATTAGGAATTTGAGGCTCCTCATGCAGGGATAGACCTATTCCATGACCGACAAAAGATTGAATAACCGCAAATCCCTGCGATTCAACATAACTTTGAATGGCAAAAGAAATATCTGATATTCTTTTTCCCTGTTTCATCTGATCTATGCTTTTATAAAAGGCTCCCTCAGCTACTTTAATAAGCTTTTCTGCTTTTGGAGTGATTTCTCCTACAGGATATGTTGCAGCTGCGTCTCCAAAGTAGCCTTCATAAAGTACTCCAAAATCAAGGCTAATGATGTCACCTTCCCGTAAGCGCCTTGAAGAAGGAATACCATGGACAATTTCTTCATTGATAGAAGTACATAAGGAAGAAGGATATCCGCGGTACCCTTTAAAAGCCGGAACTGCTCCCATTTCTCTTGTTCTTTTTTCAGCATACTTATCTAACTCTTTAGTTCGTAATCCTGGTTTTATTTTTGTCTTTAACTCAGCTAAAATCTTAGCCACAATCTGATTGCTTCTCTTAATAGCGCTAATTTCCTCCTCACAGTATATAATCATTGTGCGAACTTAACCTCTCTGGAATTGGCAATTTTTTCGTCCAGAATAGAACAAATATTTCTGAATACGGTCTCAATGGTTCCTTCACCATCTACCCTGTAATAAATCCTTTTTCTCTTATAGTAATCTATTAGGCTTTCTGTTTGTTCATAGTAGACTTTTAGACGTTCTTTGATAACTTCAGGCTTATCATCTTCTCTAAGGTTAAGTTTCTCTCCACAAGTTACACATGTTTCCTCTTTATCCGGCATTTTAACAAAAAGATTGTATATGGCCCCACAGCAGGAGCATATCCTTCTTGCTCCTAGCCTGTTTTTTGCAGTTTGATCATTCAAATATATCTCGATGACGGCTTCTGCTTGCTCCTGGCTAACTTCTTCAAGCATCTGAGCCTGAATAACATTTCGAGGGAAACCATCCAAAATATATCCCTTCTTGTACTCAGGTTGGGCAATTCTTTTCTTGATCATTTTTATCACAATTTCATCGTTTACTAATTCGCCTTTAGCCATCCTGACTTCTGCCTTTTTCCCTAAAGGAGTTCCCTCCTGAACTTCATGACGAAGAAGGTCTCCTGTAGAGATCTTGGGAAATCCATATTTTTTTGAAATAAGGTCTCCTTGGGTTCCTTTGCCACAACCTGGGGGTCCAAACAAGATAATTCTCATCCTCTCCTTCCTTTTAAACGACCGCGACGCATGAATCCATCATAGTGGCGCATTACTAGTTGTGCCTCAATCTGCTGCATTGTATCCATGGCAACTCCTACTACAATCAAAATTGATGTCCCACCGAAATAAAATTCTACATTCAATCCCTGTGTAAACCATCTGGGTAAGTTGGTCTCTAAAAAATCCCCGACAAAGGGCAGAGTCTGTACTTTAAATCCGGTCATTAAAAATTCCGGTAAAATGGCTACGGCTGCTAAATAAATTGCACCAACCAGAGTAATCCGAGATAGGACGCTATCTATAAAATCAGAAGTGTTCTTCCCTGGCCTTATTCCTGGAATAAAACCGCCATATTTCCTCAAATTGTCCGCAACATCAGAGGGATTAAAGATTATAGAAACATAAAAATAGGTAAAGAAGATAATAGCACCAATATAGAGAAGATTATACAGAGGCATACCCAGCTCAAACTGCCTGGCGATTTGGTAGAAAAAGGGGATTTTAATAAACTGGGCTAAAGTTGCGGGAATTGTTATGATTGAGGCAGCAAAAATTATGGGAATAACGCCCCCAGTATTCACTCTTAGTGGAAGATGGGTGCTCTGACCTCCATAGACTTTTCTCCCTACAACTCTTTTGGCATAGGAGACAGGAATCCGCCTCTGCCCTCGCTCCACAAAAACGATAACGACAATAACGGCCAACATCAACACCATCAGAAAAATGAGTCTCACGGGAGTCATGGTTCCTGTTTTTAATCCAGATAAAACGCTCTGGAGTCCCTGGGGAAAGTTGACTACAATCCCGGCGAAAATGATCAATGAAATTCCGTTTCCAATTCCACGTTCCGAAATCTGCTCCCCTAACCACATAACAAACACAGTTCCCGTTGTTAACGTCAGGACTGATAAAAATATAAATCCCACGCCAGGATTGGGAACAATACGTAGCCCTCCGACTTCTTGAACCTGCAACCAAAAGGCGATAGCAGTGGATTGGATTACGCAGATTACGATAGTCCCATAACGTGTGTACTGTGTTATTTTTTTTCTGCCGAGCTCTCCTTCCTTTGATAATCTTTCCAGGTAAGGCCAGACAACCTGAAGCAACTGGAGAATAATGGAAGCACTGATATAAGGCATAATTCCCAGCGCAAAAATTGTCATCTTGGACATGTTCCTTCCAGAGAAAAGGTCAACAAAGCCTAGGATCGTTCCCTTCTGAGTCTCCCAGAATTGGGCCAAGGCATCCCCACTTATCCCTGGGTTGGGAATCTGCCAGCCAACTCGATAAACAGCTAAAAGAAGTAAAGTAAAGATCACCCTTCTTCTAAGATCAGGAATACTGAAAATGTTTCTAATGCTTTCTAACATTATCCACTTCCAATTAGAACTGTTTTTCCTCCTGCTTTTTCAATTTTTTTCAAAGCAGATCGAGAAAACTTATGGGCATGTATTGTTTTGGGTGAAGATATATTCCCTCTCCCTAAAACTTTAACAGCCTCTGATTCTTTCTTTATAAAACCCGCTTCTTTCAAATCCCTGAGTTTGATCTCTTTTTTAGTAATTTTTTCCAACCTCTCAAGGTTGATTTCGCAGTATTCTTTTCTAAAAATATTGGTGAAGCCTCTCTTGGGAAGCCTGCGGTGAAGAGGCATCTGGCCACCCTCAAAGCCTCTTTTGCTTGAATATCCAGAGATGGACTTTTGACCTTTATTGCCGCGTCCAGATGTTTTACCCAATCCAGAACCTGGGCCCCTCCCCACTCTTTTTCTATTTTTCCTGGATCCTTTAGCTGGATGTAAATTACTTAAATTCATTTCTTCTCCAAATATTCCACTTCCACCAAGTGAGGTATTTTATTAATCATTCCCCTTATTTCAGGGCAATCATTCCGTAAAACTTCTGAATCGATCTTCCTTAAACCAAGTCCTTTTACCACTTCCCTCTGCTTTTTTGGGCGCCCAATAAGACTTCGTTTAAGTCTTATCTTTACTTGCTTTTTTGGAGGCCCTGCTTTTTCAGCTTGTGGTTTTGGCTTTGCTTTTTTTTGAGTCTCCTGAGGACTTGCTTTTGTTACTGCCATATCATTTCCTTTGTTTTACCTCTCTTTTCTGAAACTTCTTTAGGGTTTCTCAGCCTTTTTAAAGCATCCATGGTGGCATTGGCCACACTAAGAGGATTGTTGCTTCGGATGGATTTGGTTAAAACATCTTTTATTCCAGCCAACTCCATGATTACTCTTACAGCACCACCTGCTATAACACCTGTCCCTTTTGAGGCTGGGCGAAGAATGACAACACCCCCTCCAGCCTCTCCTTTGATAAAATGTGAAATCGTGGTATCAGCAAGGGAAACTTTTATTAACTTTTTTTTGGCATCTTCAACGGCTTTTCGGATAGCCTGTGGAACTTCCCGAGCCTTCCCTTTTCCAATCCCGACTAAGCCATTTCCACTTCCAACAGCTGCTAAGGCTGAAAAGCTAAGGTTCTTTCCTCCTTTAACAACTTTGGTGACTCTCCGGATAGAAATCACCTGATCTTTAAGCTCAATTTCCTCTTCCTCCTCTTCCTCCTCCTCTTCTAGCTTTTCATCTTCTTCCTGCTTTTCTTCCTTTTCTTTCTCTTGCTCTTTTTGCTTTTCTTCCCGTGTTTCCTGTTCCTCTTTTTTTCCCTCTTCCACTTTATTTCCTTCTTCCACTTTTAATTCCTCGTCAGCCACTCTTTTTCCTCCTTATAGACTCTTTAAAAAATGAGTCCTCCTTTTCTCATGGCTTCGGCTAGGGCTTTAATACGGCCATGGTAAGGATAGAGCCCTCTATCAAAGACCACTTTTTCAATTTTTATTTGTTTTAATTTTTTAGCCAGTATTCCTCCTAAAATTTGACAGGCCTCTATATTCTTATAATTTTTATTCTTTTCCTTAAACTCTTTTTCCAAAGTGGACGTTGAAGCCAAAATACGGCTATTTTCGTCATCTATGACTTGTACAAATACATAACGGTTACTTTTGAATACAAAGACCCTTGGGTTTTTTGAAGTCCCTCTAATCTTTTTCTTAATTCTCTTTCTTATACGGTCTTTAGCTATCTTTTTTAATAACACGTTATTTTTATACACCGGCCACCACCGCTTTACGTTCCTTCTTAATCAAGCGCTCACCAACATAACGAATGCCTTTAAGTTTGTAGGGATCCGGCTTGCGAAAGCTCCGGATTTCCTCTGAAATCTGTCCGACTCGCTGCTTGTCTATTCCTTTTATAGTGATTAATGTTGGCTTTTCCAGCACAACTTCAACATCCTCGGGTATTTTATATACTATAGGCTTGGAATAGCCCAAATTCAATTCGAGTCTGCCTTTATCTAGTTTAGCTCGATATCCTACTCCAACTATCTCAAGCTGTTTGGAAAAACCTTTTGAAACACCTTCAGCAGAATTATAGGCTAAACTTCGGCTTAATCCGTGTAATGACCGCTGCTCTTTGGAATCACTCGATCGTGCTAGGATGAGTTGATTTTCCTCAAGTCTGGCTTTTATACCAGAAAACAAAACGGAAGAAAGCTTCCCTTTAGGACCTTCAAATTCGATCTTATCTGGTAAGATATTGACCTTAACATCATCTGGTAAAACAATTGGCTGTTTTCCTACTCGAGACATTTTTCAATTTCCTCTTTTTTTGAAGCTACCAGATATAACACAAAACCTCTCCTCCAACACCCAGGTCTTTACACTTTTTTCCTGTAGCAACTCCTTTAGATGTGGATAAGATCACAATTCCCAGCCCACCGAGAGCTTTTGGTATGGAGTTTTCTTTACAGTACACCCGACAACCCGGCCGGCTGGCTCTCCCAAGACCAGAAATAACACTCTCATTCTTTTCTGTATACTTGAGAGTGAGGTTTAAAATACTCTGCTTGTTATTTTCGATAACCTTAAAATTTCTAATATAACCCTCATTTTTTAGTATTTTTGCTATCTCCACTTTCATCCGGGAAGAGGGAATATCCACATCTTTTTTCCTAACTCTAACAGCATTTCTAATCCTCGTTAGCATATCGGCAATAGGATCTGTTAAGGTCATGATGTTATCCTTTCTTAAATGTTACCAGGAAGCTTTGATAATTCCTGGAATCTCACCTTTTAAAGCTAGTTCACGGAAACACAATCGACACATGTCAAACTTCCTGTAATATCCTTTTGAACGCCCGCATATACGACAGCGCATTTTTTTTCTGGTTGGATATTTCGGTTCTCTTAAATATTTGGCCATTGATGAAATTTTTGACATTTTTCCTTCCTCATAAAGCCTCACCGAAAGGCATTCCTAATTTTTGTAAAAGCGCATAAGCCTCTTTATCCGTTTTGGCAGAAGTGACAACAGTGATATTCATCCCTCGAGATCTCTCCACTTTTGTATAATCTATCTCTGGAAAAACAAGCTGGTCCTTAATGCCCAGGGTGTAATTTCCTCTTCCGTCAAAAGATTTGGGAGGAACACCTCTGAAATCCCGCACACGTGGAAGAACAATATTTACCAAGCGGTCAAAAAACTCATACATTCTTTCTCCACGCAATGTAACATAACAGGCAATGGCATGTCCTTTGCGGAGTTTAAAAGATGAAATTGATTTTTTCGCTCTTCCAACTGCAGACCATTGTCCAGTAATAAGACTCAACTCTTTTTTTGCCGTGTCTAAAAGCTTGATATTCTGGATAGCATCCCCCACACCAATATTTATAACAATCTTTTCTAGGTGGGGTACAGCCATTTTATTTTTTATAGAAAATTCCTTCTGGAACTCAGATATAATTTCTTTTTTATACTTTTCAAAAAGTCGGCTCATATTTCATTCCTCATTTTTGCCTTTCTAAGTTTATATCACACTTGCCACAGATTCTAATTTTACTCCCGTCTTTTAATGTTTTATTTCTTATTCTTACTCCCTGGCCGCATTCGGAACAATAAATCATCAAATTAGAAACTTGAATGGGAGCCTCTCTCTCCATAATCCCTCCTTGAATGTTTTTACTCCTGTCAGGCCGAATAAATTCTTTAACAAAGTTGACCTTTTCCACAACAGCCCTTCTTTTCTCAGGGATAACTTTTAGTATCTTTCCTGTTTTACCTCTATCTTTCCCTTTTATAACAAAAACAACATCGTTTTTCTTCAGCATAATCTTGTCCATTAAATGACCTCCGGAGCCAGGGAAATGATTTTCATAAATTTTTTCTCTCTCAACTCTCTCCCAACAGGACCAAAAACTCGAGTCCCTATCGGTTCTCCCTGGCGGTCTATTATAACCGCCGCATTATCATCAAAACGGATATAAGAACCATCCCTGCGACGTATTTCCTTTTTTGTCCGGACTATCACTGCCTGGATGACATTTCCCTTCGTTATTTTGCTTTCGGGTTCAGCTTCCTTAACTGTTGCTGAAATCACATCTCCAATAGTCGCAGTTTTCCCGGCTCCACCTCCAAGAGGACTTAGGCATAAAATCCTGCGCGCACCAGAATTATCAGCAACTTTTAGCATTGTTTCCGCTTGAATCATTCCTTCTTATCCTCAATCGCTTTCTCTGACTCGGTGGGAGATAGACCTACTATCTCTTGAATACGCCATTTTTTTCTTTTGCTAAGAGGCCTTGTCTCTATGATCTTAACAACATCTCCGACCTTACATTTTTCATATTCATCATGGGCGAGAAATTTTTTCTTCTTTTTTATAATCTTATTGTATAAAGGATGTCTTACAGGCCGTTCAACAAGAACTGTGACTGTCTTTTTCATATTATTTCCAACAACAACTCCGATTTTTGTGGTCTTTTTAACCTGTTTGTTTTCCATTCTCTATTTCTTCCCTTCTTTTTTTTCCCTTAATATAGTTTTTATTCTGGCTATATCCTTCTTGATATTTTTTAGCTTCATAGCATTTTCCAATTGACCTAATTCGTGTTGGAACTTTAACTTAAAAAGCTGATCTTTTATCTCAGCTTCCTTGCTTTCTAATTCTTCTTCTGATAATTCTCTCAATTCACCTATCTTCATCTTAATTCTCTACCTTTCCTTGAAATAAATCTTGTTCTAATCGGGAGTTTATGGGCTGCTAACCTCATGGCTTCTTTTGCAGTCTGTTCTGTCACTCCTTCTAACTCATATATTATCTTACCCGGTTTAATTGTGTCTACCCAGAATTCAGGGTCTCCTTTTCCCTTTCCCATTCTGACTTCTGCTGGTTTTTTCGTAATCGGCTTCCATGGAAAAGTTTTAATCCAAAGTTTTCCTTTTCTCTTGATATGACGGGTTATGGCGATACGACCGGCTTCAATCTGCCGTGCTGTAATCCAACAGGGTTCTAAAGCTTGAAGGCCATACTCCCCAAAAGAGAGTTCTGATCCCCGACAGGCTTTTCCTTTCATTCTTCCTCTCTGCTGCTTTCTGTACTTGACTTTTTTTGGCATCAACATGACTAAAGCTCCTCTATTTCCACTGTTTGAGATGTCATTTTAGGTTTATCCACATCAGTCCTGTAAATCCAAACCTTAATGCCTATTTGTCCATAAGTCGTAAAAGCCTCAGTAAAACCATAATCAATATCTGCCCTTAAAGTTTGAAGAGGCAATTGACCTTTTAAATACCACTCAGACCGGGCAATTTCCACTCCTCCTAACCTCCCTGAACACATTACTTTTATACCTTTTGCTCCCATCTTTAAAGCCATATCCACTGCTCTCCTCATGGCTCTTCGATATGCTATTCTCTTCTCAAGCTGGATTGCGATCCCTTCGGCAACCAATATAGCACTGAGCTCAGGCTTATCCACTTCTCTGATATCAATATAAACCTCTTTTTTTACAATTTCCTGAAGAAGCGATTTGAGATTTTCAATCTCCCTTCCACCACGTCCTATAACAATACCCGGTCGAGCTGTCTGGATAATTACTCTGACTTTAGGGCCAACTCTTTCCACATCAATTTCGGAAATTCCTGCATGGTAATATCTTTTCTTAACAACTTTTTTCATTTTCAGGTCTTCATGAATCAAACGACTGTATTCTGTACCTTTAGAGAACCAGCGGGAACTCCACTGTTTGTTAAATCCCAATCTAAATCCGTGCGGATGAGTCTTCTGTCCCACTTTTTATCTCCCTTTTATCTCTTCTAAATAAACATGGACATGGCTTGTCCTTTTTATTATCCGTAAAGCTCTCCCCATAGGAGCAGCTCTGAATCTTTTCATCTGAGGACCCTGATTTATATAGATTTTTGCGATGAACAGGTTATCCACATCAATATCAGAAACTTTTTGCTGTGCGTTTGCAATAGCAGAACGGAGTACTTTTTCAATAATGAAACTGGCTTTCTTTTTCTTCGAAAAACGGAGAATTGTCAAGGCTTCCCCTACATATCTCTCCCTGATTAAATCAGCTACCAATTGGCACTTCTGGGGAGCAATCCTCACATATTTGCTGACTGCTCGGGATACTATATTTTGTTCTTCCACTTTACTTTTTAATCCTTATTGTCCGTGCAGTTTTTGTAGTGTGACCTCTAAACGTTCTTGTAGGGGAAAATTCTCCTAATTTATGTCCTACCATATTTTCGGTTATAAAGACCGGAATGAATTTCCTCCCATTATGGACCGCAATGGTCAATCCCACCATTTCTGGTATAATTGTTGAACGTCGAGCCCAAGTCTTGATTACTTTTCTCTTTTTCTCCGGTCCTTTTAATGCTTCGATCTTCTTCATAAGTTTAACATCAAGATAGGGACCTTTTTTTACAGACCTGCCCATGATTATTTACTCCTTCTCCTGACAATTGATGATTGAGTTCTTTTGTTCCTCCTTGTCTTGTATCCTTTTGTCGGCTTGCCAGTAGGGGACACAGGATTCCGGCCTCCCTTTGCTTTTCCCTCTCCCCCGCCGTGAGGATGATCAACAGGATTCATAGCTGTTCCTCGGACATGAGGCCTTCTTCCTTTCCAGCGGTTCCGACCTGCTTTTCCAATGGAAATATTCTGAAAATCAAGATTTCCCATTTGACCAATAGTTGAACGGCAGTCCAAATGAATCTTTCTGATTTCAGAGGAAGGCAGCCGAATCTGGGCATAGTCTCCCTCTTTTGCTAAAACCTGGGCTCCTGTTCCTGCTGACCTTGCCAGCTGTCCCCCCTTGCTTTTTCTCAATTCGATGTTATGGACAACTGTTCCCAAAGGAATACATCTCAAGGGCATGGCATTTCCAGGCAGAATATCCACCTGCTTATCGGAAGAGAGAATGGTTTGGCCGACTTTTAAATCCAGGGGCGCTAAAATGTATCTCTTTTCACCATCTTTATATTTTATGAGGGATATAAAAGCAGAGCGGTTAGGGTCATATTCGACAGTTTCTACTATACCTGGAACATCAATCTTGTTTCTTTTGAAGTCAATTATCCGGTATAACTTTCTATGTCCTCCTCCACGATGACGAATAGAGATATGTCCACGTGAATTCCTTCCTCCTGTTCTAGAAAGGGATTGAAGAAGTGGTTTGTAGGGACGAGGTGCTGTCAATTCCTCAAAAGTGAGCCCGGTCTTCTGACGCAAACTCGATGTTGTCGGTCTATAAGTTTTTATGCCCATTTTAAACTGCCTCAAAATACTCAATCATTTTTTCGCCTTCTTTCAGCTTTATATAGGCTTTCTTCCAATCCTTCTTTTTACCCTCATTGCGGCCAACTTTTCTTGTTTTGCCTCTTCTGTTCTGAACGCGAACATTTTCCACTTTAATCTTAAAGAGCTGTTCAGCAGCTTGTTTTATCTCATTTTTATTTGCTCTGGGATCAACTTCAAAACAGACTTCTCTATTTTTCTCCTTTAACAATGTACTTTTTTCCGTAATAATAGGTCTTAAAATGACCCTATATGGATCCTTCATCCTTTTAGTTTCTCCACCAAGGATTCAAAAGCTTTCTGCGTGAAAACAAGCCATTTGTAGTTTAAAACGTCATAAACATTGACGTGATTATAATCGACGGTTTTAATCTTTTCTATATTGCGTAAAGAAAGAAACAAATTCTTATTTTGATAAAAATCAACGATCAAAGCTGAATCCAAATTTAATGCCTTCAAGAGCTTTGCTCCTTCCTTTGTCTTAGGCTCCTTGAAGTCAAATTCCTTCAGGACAAGCACTTGTTTATCAGCAAATTTTTGAGATAAGGCCGATTTTAAGGCATTCTTTTTTGCTTTCCTGGGCAAGCTATAATAATAGCTTCTTGGTTTAGGTCCAAAGGCAATTCCACCCTTTCTCCAGATAGGAGAACGAATACTTCCTGCTCTTGCCCTTCCTGTTCCTTTCTGTCTCCAGGGTTTACGACCTCCTCCCCTCACTTCACCTTTTGTCTTTGTAGAGGCTGTCCCTCTCCTTTGATTTGCACGATAGTTTACTACAGCTTCATAGAGAAGATGTTCTTTTAAAGGATAAGAAAAGACCTCTTTTGGAGCGTTAATCTCACTGATTTTCTTTCCTTTTTGATCTAAAACTTGAACTTTAAGCATCTTTTATTCTTTCTTTTCCTCTTTAGATGATTCGGATTCAGAAGGCTCAGGTCCAGATTTGACAGGCTTAGATTGTTCAGCTTTGTCCTTCTCAGGCTTTGACTCTTCAGGTTTAAGCTTTTCGGATTTAGAAGGCTCGGCTTTAATCTCCTCAGGTTTTACATCTTCAGGCTTGCTTTCTTCAGGTTTAGCCTCTTCGGTCTTAGGTTTTTCAGGTTCAACCTCTGATTTAGGTTTATCAGGCTTGGCTTCGGCACCAGGTTTCTTAGCCTTTTCCTCTGGTTTTGGTTGTTCAGGCTTTTCCCCTGTTTTTGGTTGTTCAGGCTTTTCCCCTGTTTTTGGTTTCTCAGGTTTAACTTCTTCAGGTTTAGGTTTTTCAGGCTTATAAGACTCAGGAGAAAAATTCGCTTTTTTTATTAATAGATAGCCTCCATTAGCTCCGGGAACAGCTCCTTTTACAACCAGGAGGTTGTTCTCTTTATCAGCCTGGACAACTGTCAGGTTTTTAATTGTTACTCTTTCATTTCCCATATGCCCGGGAAGTTTTTTCCCTTTTACTACACGTGAAGGATAGGCGGAAGCTCCTACAGACCCAGGTCGTCTATGAAACATGGAACCGTGGGTTGCTTTACCACCATGAAAGCCCCAACGTTTTATAACGCCAGCAAAACCCTTTCCTTTACTCATCCCGACTACATGAACTTTATCTCCAGCCTGGAAAATATCCACAAAAAACTGGTCTCCTTCCTTAACCTCTTCATTTATTGCAAACTGAAATTCACGCAAAATCTTTACAGGAGGAATACCAGATTTGACGTAATGTCCAACTAAAGGCTTTGATGGCTTTCTTAAACCCTTCTCTTCTATAAAGCCCAACTGGAGGACTGTATAGCCATCTTTTTCGTTTATCTTCTTCTGAATGACTGTACAAGGCCCAGCTTTTATAATAGTGACCGGGGACGCATTTCCCCCTTCATCAAAAGATTGGGTCATTCCAATCTTTTTCCCGATTAAGCCTTCTACCATGTCTATTCTCCTCCAGTCCCAAAGGCTTGAATTTCTACATCAATACCGGCTGGAAGATCCAACTTCTGAAGTTCCTCAATAGTCTCATTGTTGTATTCGCTTATATCAATCAACCTCTTATGAATTCTCATCTCGAAGTGCTCTCTGGACCTTTTATCAACATGAGGAGAACGAAGAACACAAAATCTGTGGATACGGGTAGGTAAGGGCGTTGGACCAGATATCTTTGCTCCTGTTCTTTTTGCCTTAAAAACAATGTCTTTTACAGACTGGTCCAAAAGCCGATGATCAAAAGATTTCAGTCTTATTCTAATTTTTTCCATTTTTTCTGTTCCTTGGTTCTCTTCATATATCGTATATCACGTTAATTGTATTATGATTTCTCTCATCTTCTTTCTGCATTTAATCTTCGGGTTTGATAAATCAAACCCCTACATATTTCTCCTTATTTTACTCTAAAACATCCGTAACTGAACCGGCTCCAACAGTCCGACCTCCT
>Ga0209979_1000229_pt1 | contig 86637 bp, 83 predicted proteins | sample AnhtaG_FD_183114 | JGI IMG/M metagenome (GOLD analysis project Ga0209979, IMG submission 183114) | Deep subsurface microbial communities from Anholt, Denmark to uncover new lineages of life (NeLLi) - Anholt_01485 metaG (SPAdes) (version 2) | ecosystem: Environmental > Aquatic > Marine > Oceanic... | reverse complement strand
AATTATGGGCAATTGAACATTACGATGTAGTACCGGATGTCCTGGTAACAGGAAAGGGGCTTTCTGGAGGGATATATCCCATGAGTGCTACCTGCTTTCGTCCCCAATACGAGTCATTCTTCAAGGCCAATCCTTTTATCCATGTATCTACCTTTGGAGGGGCAGAGGTAGGCTGTCCAGCGGCCATGGTTGTACTGGAGGAATCATCACGCCCGGAATTCTTGGAGAACGTCCGCAACATAGCAAATATCTTCGCCACGGGCTTTGAAAGACTTAAGGCAAGACACCCAGAAATTCTGGTCAGGCTGCGTCAGCTGGGATTAATGATGGGGATTGAGATGGTAAACGAGCAGTGCGGACCGGTTATGTCGCGGACATGTTATGACAATGGGATACTATCCATCTATGCTAACAACGATACCAGAATCAGCCAGCTCTTGCCTCCACTCACCATTGACCAAGACCTTGCCGAAGAGATCCTGGACAGGCTGGACCACGCACTCAATGATGCGAAAACCATGTTAAAACTCTAATCTGGAAGAAGCAGAGTATGCCTGAATTAGATATTGATTTGCTCAAAAGATTTGAACAGGGGCTTGACCCAAGACACCCGGGAAAAAGCAGGATATCGGCAAAGGTCATTGGTTATGGAGAGATTAGCACCATCTTTGAGATTGAAGCTGAAACGCTCGCAGGATGGGCCTTCAAAAGGTTGCCTATCTTTAAAGCTCTGGCCGAAGTAGACCAATACGAACAGATATTCATTGAATACAATAAGCTCCTTAAGGATGAAGTCGGCATTGATGTACCCGAGTTCACCTGTGCAAGGATCATACCTGAAAAGGGAAACATCGTTGTATTCGATATTCAGCGTAAATTGCCTTCCGAATCCATGGGACACAGGGTTATTCACGTTCTGGATAACAAAAACATCGTAACCTTTGTGGAGATAGTACTCAGGGAATTAAAAAAGGTCTGGACCTTCAATAAGAGGAATGACCACATACGTATTGGCATTGATGGACAGATATCTAACTGGGCTATCAAGGAGTTTGATGCCAAAAACCCCCATGTGGATACAAATACCCAGCTCTATTATATAGACACCAGCACCCCTTTTATTCAGAAGGATGGAGAGGAACAGCTTAACCCGGAGCTATTCCTGCGCAGTGCCCCTTCCTTTTTAGTCTGGCTGGTCAAATGGCTTTTCCTCAAGGATGTCATGACCCGTTACTATGATTTCCATTTAGTTGCAGTTGATGTGATTGCAAATTTCTACAAGGAACAGCGACCAGATTTGACCCCGGAGCTTGTTGATACCGTAAACAGGTTCTTTGCCACAGAGGCAAAGGAGCTGGGCATGGCTCCTGTTACACAGAAGGAAGTGCGCTCATATTATAAGCAGGATGCCAGGATATGGAGGATATATCTTGCCCTTCGGAAACTGGACCGCTTTCTCTATACCAGAATACTGCACAAACCTTACGTGTATATACTGCCCGGTAAGATAAAACGGTGAGTCTTTACTTGGAAGCTAAGGTAGTGAAAGAATCCCATCTATGATGAAGAACGGGGTAATACAGTATACTTAAGGCATAGTAGATTCAATATGGAGAGGTGCTGGAGTGGCCTATCGGGCGCGCCTGGAGAGCGCGTGTCGCCTTTGGCGACCGTGGGTTCGAATCCCACCCTCTCCGCCAATGGGATTGGGTTCTCGTATATCCGAAGTTATGTGCAATTCTTGCTTTGCTAAATTTTTATTTATTACGCAGGTGTTATGAAAATATCAATAATTCTTGGACATCCAACAAAAGGAAGTTTTAATCATGCTATAGCAGATACAGCAAAGAAATTTTTTCAAAGTCGTGGAGATGAAATTTATTTTCATGATTTATACGAAGAAAACTTTGATCCTATTTTGCCAACTGAAGAAATTCCAAAAGACGGTCAGGTTGGTCAGGTTATTCAAAAATATTGTAATGAAATTTTGATTTCTGATGGTATCATTATTGTACATCCAAATTGGTGGGGACAACCTCCCGCTATCTTAAAAGGTTGGATCGATAGAGTTATCCGCCCAGGAGTAGCTTATGAGTTTGAAGAAACAGATAGTGGTGAAGGTGTTCCAATCGGACTACTAAAAGCTCAATGTGCTGTAGTTTTTAATACATCTAATACACCATCAGAAAGAGAGCAAAATGTTTTCAAAGATCCACTCGAACGATTATGGAACAACTGCATTTTTAATCTTTGCGGTATAAAGAAAATTCATAGAAAAATGTATAATATAGTATGTATTAGTACACTTGAACAAAGAAATGCATGGTTGAATGATGTCCAAGAAATTTTAAGAGAGGCTTTCCCCAAAAAATCGCAAAGCAAGAACAGCGCATAACAGCCGATATGAGGTTCCACTCCTTTCAGTCGCTCCACCCAAATTGGCCTCCCTTTGGTCGGGCAACTTCGCATATCGGCATACGTTATATGGAATCATGAAGAAAATTCCAGTGCGTTCTCAGAATTCCGCGACAAGCGTAGAGTGATTTTCTAAGGACAAGCTAAATGCCTGAAAAAGTCATCTTTGGGTGGAGTGGCCGATCAGGCGCGCCTGGAGAGCGCGTGTCGTCTTCGACGACCGTGGGTTCGAATCCCACCCTCTCCGCCAGATAGGAAATGGCTCGCCAGCTGATTTTAAGCGCAAAAAAGAGTAGTATGATTTCGTATGTTATACAATATTAGTTTGATATTATGAAAATAATTCGCATAATAACGAGTTATACGATATATTACTCGGACACCCCTTGATCTAGTTCAGATAGATGGGTGACACACGCAAGGATTATGAAAGGGCGTTATAATGTTTGAGAATTAATAATATTATGGAACAAAATTTTAATTTCAAGAAAACCTTCTTGATCACAATGATTATTTCTCTTAGTATTAGTGCGCTAATTGGAATTTTCGTACTTCTAGTTGGAGACTTTGGTGAGATAGAGCTTAGATTGCTCCTGACTACCTTAACCATTGGTGGCTACAGCCTGACTGGTTTATGCTGTTCAGTTTTATATGAAAAAAGAAAATTTACCCCTCTGGCATTTTCTGGAATGGTAATTTCAGTAATTGGATTCTTGTTTACAGTATTAGTAATTTGGGAAGCAATAGATATTGGTAATGATTTTACATGGAAAGCCCTGCTAATATTTATCATCCTTGCTGCAAGCACTGCACAGTCTTGTTTGTTGTTGCCTATCAAATCTGACAAATCATTAGTAAACGGATCATTATCAGCAACAATAATATTCATTTCAACTGTTGCACTAATGCTAATCATACTTGTGTTAAATGAGTTTGGTGATGTGGGTGAATTTTATTTTAGAGTTCTTGGAGCATTCGCAATCTTAGATGTATTGGGAACAATAGTTACTCCAATCTTGAATAAAGTTTATTCAATACAACATTAAAATTTTGTTCTTTATGTTTTTAGCGGGGTGTCCTGCGTCATACGTTGCGGATTTCTTTCAGAAATCCTTGGGGACGCTGCGCTTTCGTCGCTATGCTCCTCACCCTCGTATAACAGGGCTTAAACGGAAAATGCCTCAACTCGGCATTTCCCCAAATTGCTCCCTGCAGTCGCAACTTCGTTTATGCTGGAAACGTTATACGCCAATAAATCTGTGTATGAAGAAAGAATATGAATCCTATTGTTAAATTAGCCGCAAGTGCTTTACCGGGAGAAAAGAAATATATTCTCTTCGCAGGTGCCGGTGTATCAAAAGACGCAGGTATACCCACTGTTTGGGATTTAATGCTGAAGACGGCGGGTTTACTCTATGCTGCTGATAGTGATGTGGTAGGTCCAAATGTCGATTTAGAAGAGTGGTTTATAAGAAGTGAGTATGCTCAAATGGAATATTCTGAACTAATAGAAAAAATTTATCCGAACTATCCGGACCAACAAGATTTTCTTAAAGAATATTTAAATAATTATGAAGTTGGACAGGCTCATAGAGGAATTGCTGAATTAGCGAGGCGAGAAATTATAAGAGCTGTTATTACCACAAATTTTGATCATTATATTGAAAGAGCTTTGGAAGAAAAAGGATTTGTGACCCAGGTAATCTCAACGGATGAGGATTTGAAGAATTCAGAACCGTTAATACATTGTAAATCAGTCAGAATTTATAAGCCTCATGGAGATTTAGGACATGGAGCGTTGAAAAACACTCCTAAAGATTTGGAGAAATTATCTCCATTGATGGAGAAAGAATTGACGGGAGTTTTAGGCGAGCATGGTGTCATAGTGCTTGGTTATTCTGGCCGTGATAAGGGTATACAAAAGATATTCAGAGAGCGAAGTTACAGCTATTATCCTTTATTTTGGGTTAATCCAAGCCCTCCTGAAGGCGAAATTAAAGATACATTAGAATCAAAGGATTATACTTATATTCCGTGCACCGGAGCCAGTCAATTCATAGACGATTTTCTACAACTGTTAGAAAGATTAAAAGATTTGGCACCCACAATTGGATCGGGACCAACTATTTCAGATTTGAAATATGCTTTGTCATCTTCTAGGGAACCAGTTGCACCTTTATACTCAGAATATCTTAGGAATATGTTTAGTGAATTAGAACGAACAAAACCAGATTTTTCAAAATTCGCAGAGTATGATGAGGCTATTGTTACACAGATCAAAGAGGGAATACCTATCTCATATCGTTTTATAGAGGCTGCTTTGTTGGCAAGTAAGTATAGCGATGTAGATGCTATTGAAGCTATATATAATTTCTTCGGAAATACTTTGAAATTGTATGATGTTCCCGATGATTTTCCTGGAGGTTATCGAGGAACCAATTTTGATGGCTATAAATTTTTGGCATATGAAATGTTTGTTTCATTTATTGCAGCTTTGATAAAGTATGATAATTGGGGAATTATTGGAGACATACTTGCGGATGATCTTTTCCTTGAGAAAAAATATGACAGTAAATATGTCTCTTTTACTCGTATCAGTAGCTATGTTGCCTCACTTGATGAGATTAGAAATAAGCGATTGAATCTTAGGCGAATTAGTGTAATAGGAGACCTTTTCAAGGAAAGGTTTACTAAAAGCGAGTTATCACAGCTTGTTACTCATATGGAGTTTTTGGAAGCTGACTATTTTCTTTTTATGAGAACGGTAAGTCATGAAGACAATCTACAATCCTTATGGAATGTATGGTGCCCGCGAAGCTGTGTTTGGTTGGATAGACCACCTAGCTACATAGTAAAGGCCGAGAGTAAAAGATTTTTGGAAAAAATAGTTAAAGCAACAGAATTTGAAAAGAGCGAGGAATTTGTTGAAAATTTTAAAAGGAGCCATTCTGTGTTTACCAAATATTTCAGCAGTGGTTGGAAAGATGACCCGTTAGAGTATTTTGATTTCAATAAGATAGGTGCTCGAAGATGAATAGATTTATCGGCGTATAACACAGCATATACGCTTCGGGCTTACGCCCTTGCCCTTCGGGACATTGCTCCCTTCGGTCACAACGTCGTATATGCTGGGAACGTTATCTGAAATGCTGCTATTAGGAGATAGATAATAGTGATTGGAGAAGTCATATTTGTAATAATTGGTGGGATTATCGGATTTGTTTCATCTTACTTCGTGTGGAAAGTGCAAAGAAGATATGAACAGAAAAACGTCGCTTGCGCACTATACATGGAACTATCTTCTCTCGAAGATCGATTACACGCATTCGCAGGAACGTTCATGAATCCCCCTTCAGGGGTTGGTCGTGACGCTCCAGTGAAAATAAATCAACCGTTTTATACGGAAGGGCTCTTTTTTAGTTTCAGAAAGGAGATATCTTCTTTTAACAAGGAGTTGTCAAACAGTCTTTTTCAATTTTATATGCATCTTTTAACGGCAGAACAATTCCGTCAGGTAGGCGAGACAGATATGTTTTTTAAACAATTAAATAATGCAATGAAAGATAATATAGTAAAGGCGTATCGTCTTTTACCAGATTTGAAAAAATTATTAGAAAAGGAATGTTAGGGATGTCCTCAAATAGCACAGCAGCTAACACGGGCTTTGTGGCTCACTTCGTTCCCCCAAATCGGCTATCGCCGACTTCGTATAACCCGGATACGTTATATGGAATCATGAAGAAAATTCCAGTGCGTTCTCAGAATTCCGCGACAGGCGTAAAGTGATTTTCTAAGGACAAGTTTAATGCCTGAAAAAGTAGTCTTTGGGTGGAGTGGTGGCAAAGACAGCACTTCGGCGCTTTACGAGGTTCGGAAAAGCAATAAATATGAAGTAATATCGCTTCTGACAGCTATCAGAGAGGATTACGACAGGGTAAGCCTGCATGGTGTAAGACGCAGCATGATAGAACGTCAGGCTGAATGTCTTGGCTTGCCGTTGTATGAAGTATTCGTTTCCCAGGGTGAGTTTACCCAGGAATACGAGTCCAAAATGATGAATGCTTCTCTTGAATTCCGAAACAAAGGTATCACCTCGGTGGTCTTCGGGGATATTTTCTTTGCCGACATAAGGAAATATCGAGAGGAGAACCTGGCAAAGATAGGAATGAAAGGAATTTTTCCTCTATGGGGAAAGAACAGCGCTGAGCTTATCCGGGCATTTATAAATTCAGGCTTCAAGGCTATTACCACCTGTGTTGACTCAAAGGTTCTGGACAAAACATTTTTGGGCAGGATGATCGATAAGGATTTCTTGGATGAGCTCCCTGCAAATGTTGACCCATGCGGCGAAAACGGTGAATTTCACTCGTTTGTGTTCGATGGTCCGATGTTTAAAACCAGAGTGCGGTATACTACAGGAGAGGTTGTGTTAAGAGACTCATTTTACTTTTGTGACCTGCTGCCTGTTTAAGGGGGTATTTTTTTGCCGCTTTCCGCAATTTGGGCTGCGATGAAGATGAAAGGAGAGATAAACGATGTTTGATGAATGCCCGGGAGCAGCTAATATACGAACACCCACACTTGAAATAAAGAAGTGCCCTCAATGCGGCGAAGAGGTAGAAATTTTCTCTAACGAGATGCAGGTGAAATGCAGCAATTGTGGACTTACAATTTACAATGACTTGGACTCCTGCGTGCAATGGTGCAAGTATGCCAAAGAATGCGTTGGAGAAGAACTCTATAAGAAGTTGACGAAGAAGGAAGAAGCACCATGAGTGGGGTATTTGGTAAAAAGGAAAGGAAGCCGCGGGTTGCCAATCATTTGAACGTGTGTATTGCTTAGCGCAATTTAAACGAGAAGGGCAAATATGAAAACAATCGGGTTAATCGGGGGAATGAGCTGGGAGTCAACGGCGGAATATTACCGGATTATAAATGAAGCTGTAAAGGAAAGGCTGGGCGGGCTCCATTCAGCAAAAATCGTGATGTATAGCTTCGATTTCGAGGAAATCGAGCAGCTTCAGACTGAGGGCAGATGGGATGAAGCAACAGATTCAATGGTGGATGCCGCAAAAAGGGTAGAAAAAGCCGGCGCAGATTTTGTTCTGATTTGCACCAATACCATGCATAAGATGGCTCAAGAAGTTGAGGCAAGCATAAATATTCCCCTGCTGCATATTGCTGATGTTACCGCGGAAAAGATTGTTTCCTCGGATTTGAAAAAGGTTGGTCTTTTAGGCTCTACATATACTATGGAGGAGGATTTCTATAAAGGGCGTTTGATAGATAAATACGGTCTCGGTGTCGTAGTTCCAAATGAGGCTGACCGACAGACAGTCCATAATATAATTATTGAGGAATTGTGCGTAGGGAAGATAACGAGTTCGTCAAGAGAGCAAGTTAAAACAATTATCCAGAAACTTACCGACCAGGGCGCTCAGGGAATTATTCTGGGTTGCACAGAATTGCCCTCCCTGATAAAGCAAAAAGACTGTTCTGTTCCCCTTTTTGATACTACGGCAATACATGCTCGGGCTGCCGTGGATTATGCCTTTAGAGATTAGGAATTTTATCTTGATTGTGACTATGCGATAAGGAGATTAGTGAATATGAAGCATCCAAAGGGCAAGACTCCCAAAGTTGGTTTAGCCCTGAGCGGTGGCACTGCTCGTGCAATGGCTCATATTGGAGTATTGAAAGCCCTGGAAGATGCATCCATCCCTATTGATATGATAAGCGGCACAAGTGGCGGAGCGCTTGCGGGTGCCTGCTATGCCAAAGAGAGAAATGCTGCCATTTTAGAGGAAATGATGCTGGGGCTGGACTGGCGAAAACTAGTTGGCCTGTTTGACCTGAACTTGATATTGTTGTGGAAAGGATTTGTGCAAGGACAGAGGGCTAAATCATTCTTGCGTTCCATTATTGGAAATGTAAGGTTCGAGGATTTAGAAATACCGCTTAGCGTTGTCGCCACCGATATTCGAAGCATGGAAGAAATTGTTATTAATGAAGGCTCAGTGGCGGAAGCAGTAAGAGCCAGCATTTCGGTGCCAATGGTATTCACACCGGTGAAGTGGAGAGGTAGATTTTTGGTTGATGGTGGAGCGGTCAATCCCATGCCCGTGGATGTTGTCCGCAAGATGGGCGCTGAGGTCGTCATTGCTGTAAATACAGCTGGCATATCTCAGCGAAGAAAACGGCGGAGTCGAGCTACAAAAGAAGTCAGGGATAAACCGATTCCCTACCCTGAAAGCACTCGCCTATCGATTGTAAAGAGGAGACTCAATAGTCTAATACGACGAGACGATGGTAGGCTCAGGATATTCGATGAGCTTTTCAATGCTGCCAGGACGAGGATTTACACCGGTAGCGGGAAAATAGATCCGCAAACCCCAAATATGTTCGAGGTTTTGATGCAGTTAATTAATGCTATGCAATATGAAAAGATCAGACTGGCGACAAAATCGGCAGACATAGTCATAGCGCCTGATGTTAGTTCCATTGGAATGTTTGCATTTTATAAGGCCGACGAAGCTATAGACCAGGGGTATAAAGCTACAAAGAAGATACTGCCGAAGCTGCGAGAATTAATTCATTGTCCCTAGGTAGTGCCTGCGCTGAAATCCCCTGAGTGCCATATACTGTTCAGCCACTGCTAAGGTCAATCATCCTCTTCTGCTACAGGGAAATGTATACCGCTTTTAGATTATATTAAGGCACTTTTATATTAATTCCTGCTTCTGAGAGAGCTTCTTCAATCAATTTCAGGCTTTTTTCGCCTTCTCTTCTTAAGATCCTCTTATACAATCCCTGGGAAACAGCTTTCACAAACATGGCAAACGGAACAATTCTCGCATCGAAAATATATAATTTTTCTTTCTTAATGCCCTGGATATATTTCCTGGCGGCTTGTTCCACAGTCTGGGTATTTCGGGTGTACTTTTCCCAGAATAACTTTTTAACCTCTGCTGACTTTTGCTTAATAAGCTCTCGTTGGTTTTCATCTTCTATAAAATCATGAGCAAGATTGATAGTAGTCCTGTCAATTATATTGGTCCTTAACTGTGTTGGGCATATTACTGAGACTTTGATACCCCTGTGGCTGAGCTCGCTATAAAGTCCTTCTGAAATTCCCACAACGGCAAATTTTGAAGCTACATAATGAATATGATATGGTATTCCAACCACACCGGAACCTGAGCCGGTATTTACAATATGTCCTGAGCCTCTTTCGAGCATCCTGGGTAAAAAAGCTTTAAGCGAATGGATTATGCCCCATAAATTTACATCCAGAACCCTTTTCCATTCCGCCAATTCAAGACTTTCCATAAGACCATAACCAGCAATTCCAGCATTATTTATTAACAGGTCAACATCCCCTAACCTGGAATAGACTTCCTTCGCTAGATTCTCAAAATCTTCGTATTTAGCAATGTCACACTTACCAATAAAAACCGTGACTCCAATTTCTTCGATTTCCTTTTTAACCTTTTCTAAATTTGCCATCTCAATATCCGCCATAAATAAATTCATCCCCTCTTTCGCTAAACCAATTGCCAAACAGCGCCCTATTCCACTGGCAGCACCAGTTATTACACAATTTTTATTTTTCAATTTGCCCATCTCAATATCTCCTATTACGCATAATTGTAGCCACGCCGCAATGTCTGTTCAATACTTTCCTGGTATTGTGCACTTTCCCAATTAAAGAATAAAAAGCCTGGGGAAAATGCTTCATTGTCCCTAGGTAACACCTATGCTAAAATCCCCCTGAGTCCTATGACAAGTAAAAAAGATGAACTGAAATACTGGATAGGTTTTTCCAGGATACCCGGTATTGGCAAGGTCAGGATTGCGCAATTAAGAGAGCGCTTCGTTAATCTGGAAGATGCCTGGAATGCTCCCGTGAGCGAATTAAAGCGAGCGGGCCTGGACTCACGGAGCGTAAATGCCATGGCTGCCTTACGTCCCAGAATTTCCCTGGATGACGAGATGGAGAAACTGGAGCGATATAAGGTAAAAGTGCTTATCTGTGAGGACCCTGCTTATCCTCCCAGGTTAAAGGAGATTTACGACTACCCGCCAGTACTTTATGTTCGAGGTAACTTACTGCCAAAAGATGACCCCTACCTGGCAGTAGTAGGCACACGCAAGCCCACTGTATATGGCAGACAAGTAGCCGAAGAAATCGTAGCTGACCTGGTGCAAAGCAAAATCACTATCGTTAGTGGTTTAGCTAGAGGAATCGATTCCATAGCTCATCGGACAGCATTAGATAGCGGTGGCGAGACCATCGCTGTTTTTGCCTCGGGACTGGATATTGTCTACCCTGCTGACAATGCTAAACTAGCTCAGGCTATTATGGAGCGTGGAGCCCTGGTAAGCGAGTATCCTCTGGGGATTAGACCAAAAGCTGATAACTTTCCTCAACGTAATCGAATTATGAGTGGTTTAAGTCTCGGTGTGCTGGTAGTAGAGGCTGGTGAGAGAAGTGGTGCTTTAATCACTGCGCATCAGGCAGTAGAGCAAAACAGAGATGTTTTTGCTATTCCTGGCAGTATTCTTTCCCCAGGCAGCAGGGGAACTAACCATCTTATACAGGAAGGAGCTAAGTTGGTGTGCAATTGTAATGATATTCTGGAGGAGCTGAATTTAACCACGATGGCACAGCAACTGGAGATCAAGGAATTCCTGCCTGTTAATGAGAAAGAATCACAGGTGTTAAAGCAATTAACTTTCGAGCCAGGCCACATAGATGAAATTTGCCGGTGCAGTGGTTTGACTATGCCCGAAGTAAGCAGCACACTGGCTATGCTGGAGTTAAAAGGAATAATCAAGCAAGTAGGGAACATGAATTATGTGCTTGGTGGTAGAGTAGGCAAAGAATAAATCATGGCAGTTAAACTAGTCATTGTTGAATCGCCCGCCAAGGCGAGAACGCTCAATAGGATACTGGGGCGCGGCTACACAGTTAAAGCATCAGTGGGACATGTCCGCGATCTACCCAAGTCAAGCCTGGGTGTGGATATTGAGAAGGACTTTGCTCCGGAATATGTCATTCTACAGGGAAAAAGGAAAATAATCCGCGAAATTAAGAGTACCGCTAACAAAGCCAGCTCGATATATTTAGCCACTGATCCTGACCGTGAAGGAGAGGCGATCTCATGGCATTTGATTAAGGCATCCAAGCTGGAGGGAAACGATACCCCTATCCACCGTGTTGTGTTTCACGAAGTAACCGAAGAGGCAATCCGGGCAGCATTCAAGAAACCCCGCGCTATTGATATGAACCTCGTTAATGCCCAGCAGGCAAGACGCATCCTGGATAGGCTTGTTGGCTATAAATTAAGCCCGCTGCTGTGGAAAAAAATACAACGGGGACTATCCGCCGGCAGAGTCCAATCGGTAGTAGTCAGGATGGTCGTTGATAGAGAACAGGAAATTGAAAATTTTACGATTGAAGAGTACTGGAGCATTGAAGTTGAATTGGCTCCTCAGGAGCAACAAACAAGCTTCAAAGCCGAGCTCGTAGCTTTTCTCGATGGCACAAAACTGAACGTCCATAATGAAAAGCAAGCCAAAGAGATTGTTGCCCGCCTGGAAAAGTCTAAATACCACGTTAGTAGTGTTCAAAGAAAACAAGTGCCTCGCCAGCCAGCTGCACCTTTCATAACCAGCACTCTACAGCAAGAAGCCTGGAGAAAGCTACATTTCACTGCTAAACATACCATGGCTGTTGCTCAGCAGCTTTATGAGGGTTTACCTCTGGGTGAAGAGGGCTCGGTGGGACTTATTACTTATATGCGCACCGACTCCACTCACATTGCTTCCTCCGCCCTCGTTGAGGCAAGAAGCTTCATCAACAAGAAGTATGGAAAGACTTTCCTTCCTTCAAAGGCACGCACTTTCGCCAAGAAGACAAAATGGGCCCAGGAAGCACATGAGGCAATCCGACCTACCAAAGTTATGCGGGAATCAGAGAAAGTCAAGCCGTTCCTTGATTCAAGCCAGGCAGGGCTTTATGAACTCATCTGGAAACGCTTTGTAGCCAGCCAGATGGCAGCAACTCTATACGACACCACTAATGTGGAAATACAGGCACTTGTGCCAAAGAGCAAGGATGGTTACCTGCTTAAGGCAGCCAGCTCGTTTAGGAAATTCCCCGGCTTTATGGCTGTTTATAGTGAAGGAAAAGATGAGAGTGATAAGAAAGAGATACCTACTTCGCTGCCTGAGCTGAAGATTGGTGACAAATTAAGCTATATAGATGCTTTCCCGGAGCAGCATTTCACCCAGCCCCCAGCTCGGTATACTGAAGCAACACTGATAAAGGCATTGGAGCAGGAAGGCATTGGACGTCCCAGCACCTATGCCCCTATTCTGGCCACCATCCAGGAAAGAATGTATGTGTACAAGCAAGGTGGACGATTTCACCCTGAAGAGCTAGGAATAGTCGTTAATAATATGTTGTGCCAGCATTTTCCTAAAATCGTGGAAAGCAAATTTACAGCACAAATGGAACAAAACCTTGATGAAATAGCTCGGGGGAAGAAAAACTGGGTAGAGGAATTACATGCTTTCTACCGTCCCTTCCAGGATACGCTGCAAAGTGCATTAGCTAACGCGCACAAAGTTAAGGTAGTGGAGATGACTGACCAGAAATGCCCCAACTGTGGACTCCCCATGGTGGTAAGAATCGGGCGATTTGGCAAATTTCTGACTTGTAGCGGATACCCACAATGTAAAACAACGATGCCATTCCTGGTCAAGACGGGTGTCCCCTGCCCTCAATGTGACGGTGAATTAGTGCGGAGGATTAGCAAGAAGAGGAAGGCTTTTTACGGGTGCAGCAATTTTCCCAAGTGCGAGTTTACTACAAATACACTACCAGAAAGGAGCAGTTCATGAAAATTTTAATTATCAATGGTCCAAATCTAAACATGCTGGGTAAGCGGGATAAGACAACCTATGGAGAAAAGACCCTAGCTGAAATCGATTCTCTGCTTAAGAAACAAGGGGAAAGGTTAAACGTGGAAGTAGTTTCCTTTCAGTCCAATAGCGAAGGGACACTGGTGGATTTTATTCAACAACAGGCAAGCTCAGCCGACGGAATAGTTATTAATCCCGCAGCCCTTACTCACTATGGTCTCTCGTTGTATGATGCCCTGGTAGATTCCGGACTTCCAATCATCGAAGTTCACTTGTCTAACATTTATGCTCGGGAAGAATGGAGAGCCGAATCAGTGATAGCACCTGTTGCTAAAGGCCAAATCAGCGGATTGGGCTGGCAAGGATATACTATTGCTCTGGAAACCTTAGTAGCTGAACTTAAGGGAGAAAGTATTTAATTGTCACCCTGAACGAGAGTGAAGGGTCTCCAGATTCTTCGCTTCGCTCAGAATGACAGTCGACGATTGATGAACGCTCTCGAAGGGAGAAAGTTGGGAGTAAATCGCCTGCAAAAACTCCGTCCTTTAATCGTTCAGCAAAACCTCGACGCTCTTTTAGTTTCAAAAATGGAAAACTATCGCTACCTCTCCGGCTTCACTGGTTCCTCGGGATGGCTGCTTATTTCCCATAACCAGGCTGTCTTGGCTACTGATTTTCGGTACATTGAGCAAGCTAGAAGAGAAGCCCCTGATTTCAACGTCATCCAAATCAAAGGCGACTTGAATGACTGGTTACCTAAGTCAGTATCTGAATTTCGATGGCGGAGGTTGGGATTTGAAGCGAACTTCGTTCCTTTCGCTGTTTATCACCGCCTTGGCAAAATAATAAAAAGTAAAAGATTTAAGGTGGAGCTTATCCCAACCACGGACCTGGTAGAGAATCTACGCTCGATAAAAGAAGAAAATGAGCTGAGATTTATCGCTAAAGCCGTGGAATTAACCGATACTGTGTTCGCTCAAATTAAATCGATAATCAAGCCGGGCATTACCGAGAAGGAGGCTGCGTGGGAAACGGAAAAACGCTTGCGAGAAAACGGGAGTGATGGGATAGCCTTCGATATCATTGTAGCCTCAGGTCCAAACTCAGCCCTGCCTCACGCTAAGCCTACCGAAAGGACAATTTGTCCCAATGAACCGGTGCTTATCGACATGGGGGCCAGGTTTGATGGATATTGCAGCGATTTTAGCCGCACCTTATGCTTTGGTAAAGCAGATAAGACCTTAACCAAGATCTACGATATCGTGTTGAAAGCGCAGCTCACTGCTATAGAGGGAACCAAGACCGGGATGAAGGCTAACGAAGCAGACAAATTAGCCAGGGATGTTATTCAACAGGCTGGTTATGGAAATGCCTTTGGACATGGTTTGGGGCATGGTATTGGATTAGAGGTGCATGAATTTCCGGCACTGGGGCCCACCTCCGACGATTTGCTCACTGATGGCATGGTCTTCACCGTGGAACCAGGGATTTATATCTCCGAGTGGGGAGGGGTTAGAATTGAGGATGTGGTTAGCTTACAAGAAGGTAAAACGACGGTGCTTACCAGGTCGGAAAAAGCAATGGAGGTAATTACATGATAGACGCAGGAGAATTAAGGAAGGGGATAGCTATAGAGCTAGACGACAAGATATATCAAATCATTGAATATCGGCACATTAAGATAGGACGCGGCTCAGCCCAACTTCGGTTGCGGCTTCGCGATATCCGCAGCGGCAATACCGTTGAGCGCTCTTTTCAAGCAAGCGATAAATTCACCCCCGCTTTTCTTGAGCGCCGTCATGTTCAATATCTTTATAACGACAGCGGCATTTACTACTTCATGGATAATGAATCCTACGAACAGACATCATTGACACCAGAACAACTGGGAGAGGCAAAGAATTACTTAAAGGAAGGACTGGAGTTGGATTTATCAACCTACAAAGGTACACCGATAAGTGTTGAGCTGCCCGCTGCGGTAGAGCTTCGGGTTATACAAACGGAGCCAGGATTCAAAGGGGATACCGCTACCGGTGGCAGTAAACTGGCAAAGCTGGAGACAGGCATCAATGTTCAAGTCCCCCTGTTTATCGATACCGGTGAGATTATTAAGGTTGATACCCGCACAGGAGAATATCTGGGGAAGGCAGGCTAAGTGCTAAAGGCTGATTTGCATGTTCATACCTGCTATTCTGCGGATTGCGGGACACCATTAGATAAGATAGTGGCTCGCTGCCTACAGATAGGCATTAATTGTATTGCCATAGCCGACCATAACGGTATCGCCGGTGCGTTAAAGTTGAAAGAAATCGCTCCGTTTAACGTAATTGTCGCCGAGGAAATTATGACGCCTATCGGTGAGTTGATGGGACTGTTCCTCACTCAGGAAATTCCTCGCGGATTATCCGCCCAGGAAACGATCACGCGAATTAAGAGCCAAGGTGGACTGGTTAATATACCTCACCCATTTGGTCATTCATTTCGCGAGAATAAGAAGCTGCTATCACAGGAGATCTTATCCCAGATTGATCTCATCGAGGTGTTCAACTCTCGCATCCCCTTCCCAAATACCTTTCCCAAAGCTTCTAAATTGGCTGCAGAGTATCGATTACCTGCCAGCGCTGGAAGCGATGCTCATACCATCCGTGAGATTGGCAGGGCTTACGTGGAAATGCCTGAATTCAATGGGCCTGAAGATTTCCTGGATTGCCTAACCCGGGGTAAAATATTTGGGCAGAGGTCAAGTTCCCTCCTTCACTTTGTTAGTCTGTGGTGGAAGATAAGGAAGAGGTTGCTTTCTTGTTGAATATTGGCTGGTTTTCTACCGGAAGAGATGAAGCTGCTCGGCAGCTTTTGCAAGCTGTGCAGGAAAGCATCTATGCCGGTGAAATTAAGGCGAAAATCAGCTTTGTTTTCAGCAATCGTGAGCCAGGCGAGTTTGAAAGCGATATGTTTTTCCGGTTGGTTCACAGCTATAATTTGCCCTTGATTTGTCTATCACACAAGAACTTCCAAACAGTAAACAGTACACAAGATTGGCGTATCAAATATGATAGAGAGGTAATGAGCAGAATTAAGAAATTTTCTCCAGACCTCTGTGTCCTTGCCGGTTACATGCTAATTGTGGGAGAGGAGATGTGTCGCAACTATAATATGCTCAACCTTCATCCCGCACCTCCAGGCGGACCTAAAGGTAGCTGGCAGGAGGTAATCTGGCAACTAATAGAAAACAAGGCTGATAAAGCGGGAACAATGATGCATTTAGTGACTCCAAAATTGGATGAAGGTCCTGTGGTAGCATATTGCTTATTCTCTATTATGGATGAACCGTTCAAAAAATATTGGCAAAAGAGTGACAACCAAAACTTGTTCCACCTTATTCGCCGCCATGAACTTGTCCGGGAATTCCCTCTCATCATTTCCACCGTGAAGGCTTTCGGTGAAAAGCAAATAGGCATTAAAGATGGCAAGGTAGTCGATGTTAAGGGAAATTTCATTGAGGGGTATGACCTCAGCGATGAAGTAAACCAGGCAGTGCAGGTAATATTACAATGAATTTGATATGCTTCGACCTTGAAGGACCTCTAGCCCCTCAGGATAACGCTTACGAGCTAATGAAATTATTCCCCAATGGAGACAAAATTTTCGAAGTCATCAGCCGCTATGATGATTTGTTAACGCTTGAAGGTAGGGAGAACTATGAGCCAGGTGATACTTTAGCTCTTATCGTCCCCTTTCTCGCCTATCATGGCATCAAAGAGGAGCAGATTGGCATTATGGGACAGCGAGCTGCCCTGACTCCCGGGGCGTCTGAACTTGTTTCCAAACTGAAAGTTCATGGGTGGCAAGTTTTCTGTGCCAGTACCAGCTATGAACAATACGCTACAGGTGTTACCCAAAGGCTGGGAATTCCTACACAAAATGTAGCGTGCACCTCTTTCCCCCTGAATAAGATTTCTCAATCACTGACCCAGGACGATTTTACTTTGCTGGAGGAGATGGAGAAGCAAATTCCGAACCTCTCCTCTATGGTCGATGACGATATAAAGAAACTGCTTGACCATTTTTACTGGCAGCAACTACCACAGACTAAGTCGGGGAAAATGGTAACTGAGGTGAAACCGATGGGTGGAAGCCGAAAGGTGAAGGCACTGGAGCATTTTGCAGCCAAAACAGGAGAACCGCTTTCTCACTGGGTAACTGTGGGAGACAGCATTACTGACTTCAACATGCTTCAAGCAGTGGGTGACGCTGGGGGCTTGGCCATTTCCTTCAACGCCAATGAGTATGCCCTGCCCTACTCTACGATGAGCCTGGCATCCACCAGGCTCGATGATTTGTGGGTGATATTAGAAACCTGGGACAAAGGAGAGCGAAGCGCGGTGGAGAAAATGGTCAAGGAAAAGGAGGAAATTGGAGGCGAAGGCAAGCGAGGTCATTTCCACTGGTTGGCAGGAAGTAATGATATAACTGAACCTCTGAAAATCCATAGCAGGATACGGCGTTTGGTTAGAAAAGAAGCAGCCAAGCTTGGTTAGTATTATGTCAACTATTGAGGTAATTGGATTCGGCGCTTTGAATATGGACCATTTATATCGAGTAAAACAGATTGTCCTTGATGGAGAAGTTCCAATTGACCATGTTACGGTAACTCCCGGCGGTTCAGCAGCCAATACTATTTATGGTTTAGCTAAGTTAGGTGTGAGAACGGGATTCGTGGGCGCTATAGGAGACGATGCGCAGGGCAAAGCCTGCCTCCGAGATCTCCAGAGCATCGGCGCGGATACCACGCATATTCGCATTAAGAAGGCAAAAAAGACCGGCATTGCATTATGTGTCACTGATGAATTGGGAAGACGTGCCATTTATCTCCTGCCTGGAGCGAATAGCGTGCTTAATTCTCAGGACATAGATGCAAATTACCTGAGCCAGGCCAAAATAGTCCATTTCTCGTCTTTTGTAGATGAGAAGCAATTCATTGTTCAAGTCGAATTGCTGCAAAAATTATCAGGTTCAGTTAAGATTAGCTTTGCCCCTGGAATGCTCTATGCTGTCAGAGGGATGCAGGCCTTATCTCCCCTGCTTCAAAAAACCGATGTATTATTTATCAATAGAGATGAATTGGAAAAACTAACCGGCGAGAACCTCGTAGCTGGAGCAAAGGAATGCCTCAAGCAAGGATGCCAGGTTGTCGTGGTTACTTTGGGCAAGGGATTATCCTTGGCACCAGGCCAGGCTATGACTGGCTATATTTGCGATAAGGACCACGAATATAAAGTTGAATCATCGGTAGCTTTTGCAGGTCAACTCGATAGCACTGGTGCCGGTGATGCTTTTGCCGCAGGCTTTCTTTTCGGGCTGCTCAAGGGGAAAAAGCTCGATGAATGCGGACAATTGGGAGATATGATGGCTCATTTTGCCATGAAAGAGGTGGGAGCCAGACAAGGTCTTACTACATTGCACACTTTGCAGGAAATACTTCCTTCGATAACTAGTTCTTGATGTTGAACAAGCTGATTACCTTTGATGGGCATTAAAAATCTGGTAACCTAAAGGAAATGTAAAATGAAAGTAGAGCTGTTATTTATCACCCCCGAACCGGAAAAGCTGATAGAAGCTGCAGGGCGAACGTCGTATCTATCGTTCAGCAAACAAGGGAAGGATACTGAAAAGGCGTTTATCCGGGCGTTAATTAAAAGAGGACACCTTTCTGTGTTAGAACATGCCTACGCTACCTTTAGAATTTCAGGCATATCAAGGGCGTTCACGCACCAGTTAGTGAGGCACAGGTTATGTTCCTTCACCCAGCAATCCCAGAGATACGTGGACGAAAGCAATTTTAATTACATTGAGCCTCTGTCGATAAAGAACCGCCCTGAGGCTCATTCGGCCTTTATCGATTTTATGGAAAAAGCGAGAAAAGCCTACCAGGAGTTACAAGAATTGGGAATCAAGAAGCAAGACGCCAGATTCGTGCTTCCCAATGCTGCGGAAAGCCAAATCGTAGTGACCGCAAATCTCAGAGAGTGGCGGTACATAATTGAATTGAGAAGTGAACCAGGAGCACAGTGGGAAATAAGGGAAGCCGCTATTGAGATTCTAAAAATATTGAAAAAGCATGCTCCGACGATATTTGAAGATTTTGAACTGGACAAGGGAAAAACAGCGTAGGAAGGCATTCATAACACGTTAATCTTTACACATGTCACTGGTCTTGATGTGTCTTCGGAGATGTTGGATCGTGGCCGGGAGATTGTGAAGGAGGCTGGTCTGTCGGAACGGATTTCTTTTTAGCTGGCGCAGCAAGTATTTCATCAATCAGGCCATATTCCATTGCTTGCTTTGGGTTAAGATAGAAATCCCTATCAGTATCGTGAGCTATCTTCTCTATTGGCTGACCGGTGTGCTTGGCTATGATATTACGGATTGTTTCCTGCATTCTCATTATCTCCCGAGCGGCAATTTCAATGTCAGCTGCTTGTCCCTGAGCACCACCCACCGCCTGATGAAGATGTATGGTTGAGTTAGGCAAGGCATACCGCTTGCCCTTAGTGCCCGCAGAAAGAAGTAAAGTGCCCATACTGGCTGCCAGACCAACACAGATGGTAGATATATCGCAGCGGCTAAGCTGCATGGTATCGTAGATAGCCAATCCAGCAGCAATGATACCGCCAGGACAATGAATGTAAAGACTTATATCCTTCTCCGGGTCTTCTCGCTCCAGATAGAGAAGTTGCGCGATAATAAGGTTAGCTACCTGGTCATTGATAGGCGTGCCCAAGAAGATAATCCTCTCTTTAAGCAGGAGAGAGTATATATCAAGGACACGTTCACCCCGAGCACCAGTCTCGGTCACTGTAGGGATTAGTATCTGAAATTTCTCATTCATGTGCACCTCCTGAAACAAAAATCTTAAGGCCTAGCCCCCCTGATCAGCAGTATTATACCCGTTATCCCCACACCAATGCCCCCTATTCTTATATTATGTGCATCCCACCACTGCATATTCAATAGTGCATTAAGCTGCGCAGCGAAAACGTCAGGAGCAAACTCCATAAACACACATATGAAGGCAAGAATAAATCCAACCAAAATACATAAAAATGAACGGTATGGGTTCACTGCTCTGCCTCGGCTTCAATTTGATTACCACTGGTAGCTATCTTTACCAGCCAGTCTACTGTTTTATTCCTCCGTAGAGTTTCTCGCATAGATTCCTTTACTTGAGGTAACTGCAGGAACTGGCGTATTTTCTCACCCTCCCCTTCTTCGCTTTTCACCATCTCATCAATTTGATTATCTACCTCTGACTCGTCAATTTCAATCTTTTCTATCCTGGCTATTTCATCCAATACGATGAGGCGAGCAATTTGCTTTTTTACCGTCGGGCGCAATGAATCCCTCAATTTCTCCTCGGTGGAGTTGGTAGCATTCAAATAATCGTTCAGCTTGGTGAAGCCAAGGCGACGCGCCTCTCTTTCGAGAAGCCTGTCAATTTCCTTATTCTCCAAAATTGGTGGGTAATGCACTTGACTGATTTCAACGACGGCATCAACTGCTGTTTCCCTTAATCTTTGATCCCCTAACTGCTTCGCCTTATCTTTCAAGTCAACACATAACGCCTCCTTCATTGAGGTTAAATTATCATAGCCACAGGTTTGAGAAAATTCATCATCCAGCTCAGGTAGTTGCTTCTCTTTTACTTCAGTGACAGCTACTTTGAAAAAACACTCCTTGCCAACAAACTCTTTAATTCGGTAATCCGGAGGAATAATAAGAGTGAAATCTTTTCCCTTGCCTTTCTTTGCTCCCTCTAATTTCTCGGCAAATCCGGGGAGCGGCACCTGAGAATCCTTGTTTACTTCATAGACTATGTCCTTATGATTCAAGAATGGTTTTTCTCCGATATCGGCTTTGATATTCAGAGTGACCAGGTCATCAAATTGAACAGGACGATCCACAGGGGACAAAACTGCCTGCTCTTGTCGTTTCAATTCAACAGCAGCATCGATTTCTTTGTCAGTAATCTCCACAGGCTCAGGTTGTAGCTTGAGATTACGATAATCGCCGAGCTCAACTGTGGGCTTAACAGGAACAACAGCTTTGAACACAACAGGCTCAGTCTGGATAATTTCCATCTGCGGCCGTTCAATAGGCTCAATTTTTTGTAAGTCGATAGCTTCCTTATAAAGCTGGGGTATCAACTGCTCTAACGCTTCCTCCAACAATGCACCTTTACCGATATGCTGCTCCAGAATAAATCGGGGGGTTTTTCCTTTACGAAAACCGGGTACGGAAATTTTGTTAACTAACCGGCGATAAGCTTCATCCATGGCTTTGTTAAGCTCACCAGCTTCAGCTTCAATATTAAGTGCTACTTGGCTATCTTCTAATGTCTCCGTAGTTACCTTCATGCTTCACATCCGTAATTAGCTTCCTTTTAACTTCAGGTTCAACTCGTCAAGTTGCTCTTTATCCGCCTCTGAAGGAGCACCAAACATCAAGTCCTCAGCATTTTGATTTTTAGGGAACGCAATGACTTCTCTGATAGTTTTTTCCCGAGCAAGAAGCATTACAAGACGATCCAGACCAATGGCAATACCGCCATGAGGCGGAGCCCCATACTCCAGCGCCCTCAGAAGGGCTTCAAATCGGTCCTGCATTTCCGCTTCGCTGTAACCAAGCAGGTTAAATATCTTTTCTTGCATCTGACGCTCGTGTACTCTAATACTGCCGCTGCCAAGTTCACAACCATTGCACACTACATCATAGTGACGCCCGTGCACTTTACCAGGTTCACTATCAAGCAATGATACATCCTTCTGCTGGGGAGCAGTAAAGGGGTGATGCATGGTCTCCCAACAACTTCTCATTTCATTCCACTCCAGCAAAGGGAAATCAACTATAAACGCAAAGGCTAGCAAATTATTGTTCAACAAGTCCAGTCGCCGCGCCATTTCACACCGTAGTTCCCCCAATGCCTTGTTAACCACTTCCAATTTATCACTGATAATCAACAACAGGTCGCCGGATTTAGCATTAAATCTGGCAATGACCGCCTCTGTCTGCTCCTGAGTCAAATACTTTGTAGCCACCGACTTAACCCCGCTTGTTCCAGGGCCTTCCGCGGTAACAGCCATAGTTAGCAAACCCTGCGCTCCATAGTCTTTACTCAACTGAATTAACTCATCAAGCTGATGACGGGTATAGTGAGCACAAGCAGGAACGCATATCCCTTTCACTTTTCCGCCTCGATTGAGAGCAGCACGAAAAATATCGAAATCAGTGTCAGCAGCGATATCCGATATATCGCTGAGCTCCAAGTTAAAACGCACATCGGGCTTGTCTGTGCCATACCTCTCCATCGTCTCCATATAGGTAAGGCGAGGAAAAGGCTTTAACACCTCCATGTCTGGTTTAGTTGCCTCCACAAGCGAGGCAAGAAGCTCTTCCATAAGCTGCAGCACATCCTCTTCGTCGACAAAGCTCATCTCCAAATCAAGCTGAGTAAATTCCGGTTGGCGGTCAGCTCTCAAGTCCTCGTCTCGGAAGCAACGAGCTATCTGAAAATACTTTTCGAAGCCGGCAACCATGAGAATCTGCTTGAGCTGCTGCGGTGATTGGGGAAGAGCATAAAATTTACCAGGGTTAAGGCGGCTGGGCACAAGATAATCACGTGCCCCTTCAGGCGTGCTCTTGATCAATATCGGTGTCTCAATTTCAATAAAGCCTTTGGCATCCAGCGAATCACGGATAAACTTTATGACCTTGTGACGTAACACAATATTATCCCTTACCCTAAGCCTCCTTAAATACAGGTAGCGGTTTTTAAGGCAGAGACTTTCATCCACTTCCTCATCTTGATTTACGTAGAATGGAGGTACCTCCGATGGGTTAAGAACGACCACTTCACCAGCCATAATTTCAACCTCTCCGGTAGCCAGTTTTGGATTCTCCGTTCCTGCAGGACGCAAACTAACCTCTCCGACAACTTGAACTACATATTCATTGCGCAACGAACTGGCTGTGTGAAATGCCTCCTTTAACGTTTGTGGATTAAAAACTACCTGGACTATGCCACTGCTATCCCGCAAGTCAATGAATACCATGCCGCCATGGTCACGGCGTCGATGTACCCAGCCAGCTAAAACTACTTTGTCCCCACCGTGTTCTCTCCTTAACTCACCACACCCATGGCTCTTGAGCAAAAAATGACCTCCTGTTCAATTTACTTAACCGATTATAGCCTATAGGCGGCTTCTGCTCAATCAATCGTTGGTAACGAGCTGACCAGCTCAATCTTCGCATTCCAGGCTAAAATCAGTGCTGCACCTTCCGGTCATCTCTTCTACCGGTATGATTCCAATGCAGGCTTTCACATTCTGAAGATGTTCTTCGCCGAGTTCTTGACCTGTAAGGATCTCAAAACACCTCTTCTTCTCCTCCACATCTTCGGTCAAGCTAGCTCTGCCGTAACAAATTACGCTGGCCCAGCCCTTTTGCCACTCATCAATCTGAAAGCAAACCCTGTTATTCTTCCTGATCAAATCCAGCTTCTTACCCTCTCTAGCTGAGTGAAAATAAATCTTCCCTTGCTCGTACCCATAGGCTACAGGGACAACGTAAGGTTCGCTCTCAAGGCAAAGCCCCAATCTACCATAGGAATGTCCCTTAACAAAACGCTCCATTTCATCCTGGCTCAGCGCCCTTGATTTTTGGTGCACAAACTGCTGCATATCTCATCCTCCTTTCTCACTTAATCCAGCACCCCGGGTCGGAAGCAAGCACATCGCCTGTTTCTTCATAAGCCCTGCCCCGGCATCCGGCACAGGTATTCTTGTACTCACATTGCCCACATTCGCCCTTTAACTCCCTGGAGCGAAGTTGTCTTAATACCGATGATCCATTCCATATCTCCCGGATGCTTTTCTTCTTTATGTTGCCCAGGTCAATTTGCAGCAGCATGCAGGGGTTAACTTCACCATTAGGTGCAATCCTGACATAGCCAAAAGGCATGCCGGCAGCACAACCCCTGCCATAATAGGGAATGCGAGCTAAAAGCTCTGGAGAAAAATACCTTGGCTTAATCTTCCTTTCCTGCAGGACCAGGGGATACATAGGACAGATAGGCACTCTTATGATAATAGGGCAATCTACCTGGGCTTGAGCTAGCCACTCCATTACTTGTTTCCTTTCCTCAGGGCTTAGTGACGCACCGCGGCATTCTATTCTCGCCCTGCCTGCTTCTACCAGGTCGAAGAATTCAACAGCATCGGCGCCGCTCTCCACAGCTAGCTTTAGCATATCGGGAACTTCGGATAGTGTTTGCTTTCTAATAACCATGCCAAATTGAAATGGCAGACCTGCCTCTTTGCAGGCTGCTGCTCCATTCATTGCCTGATAAAAAGCCCCTTTCTTACCACGAAAGGTATCGTGAACCTCGCTCCTAACGCTGTCTATGGAAATAGCTATCGATGGAACACCAGCTCCTTTTATCTTCTCAGCTATGGCTCTATCGATGAGAGTCCCATTGCTGCCGATGCCAGTTATCAAACCCCTGCTTGCGGCATAGGAAGCAATCTCCAGAAAATCGGGACGGCATAGAGGCTCACCACCATCCAGGACAAGAAATTTTGTCCCCCAATCCGCCAGCTCGTCGATAAGCCTCCTGGCTTCTTCCGTTGATAGCTCATCAGCCAGTGCCTCTTCCGTAGCCTGGGCATAGCAATGCTTGCAGTTCAGATTACATTTGCTGGTGATGCCGTAAGAGACCATAAATGGTGGTGGTGTATCAATCATCTTTTCCTCCGCCGATAGCTTCTCTCTGCGGTAAGCCTGCCTTAACCAGCGCCATGACGGTAATTATAGCCGCAATTGGCATCAATGTAGCCAGATGTATCGCAAGGCTGGTTCCAACTTCCCTGGCTAACACTCCTGTAACAGGAGCACCGACTGCCACACCTAAGGTGAGTAACGCATGGAATATCCCCATTGCAGTTCCTCTCTCACCTTTCTCAGTATTATCGGAGATTAGCGCCAATGCAGAGGGAAGTATACATCCCATTCCTATCCCCTGCAACATACCCAGCCCTATCAATTGTTCAAAGCTTGTGGCCATGGGAATCAAATTTATAGCAATTACGAGCAATGACAGACCCATAATGGAGGGGATTTTACGCCCTACCTTATCCGATAAAAGTCCTGCAGGATAGCTGAGGGCGGCACAAGTTGCTGTTACTGCCACCATAACCATGGCGACATGAAAAGCTGTCATGCCTAAGTTCACCATGTAGCTGGGTAATAAGACGGTTATGACACCCATCATAAACCACTGAGAAAAGATAGCGGCATAAGAGGCTATATTTGCTTTCCTTACTGCTATTACACGTATTCTTTTAAAATCTATACTTTCAGCTTTGCCCTTCGCTTCAGTTTGGGGAAGCAGAAATGCCATAATTACAGCAGCTAGTAACAACGCGCTCCCGGTGTAAAAGACCATATTGAATCCGGCCGGGTTACGCATGATGATTCCACATATCATCATGCCAATAAGCGGAGCCAGGCCCATGGCTATCGCATAAAATCCCATACCTCTTCCTCTTTTCTCCGTTGGGGAATAATCAGCAACCATAGACGCGGTTGCCAGTCCCAAGACTGCTCCAGCAAGCCCGTGAAGTCCTCTGACGACAAGAAGCTGTAGGGAAGTACTGCATAATGAGTAAAGAAACATGCATATGGCATCGCCGACAAGTCCAAGGATCAGGGGGATTTTGCGACCAAACTTATCGACTAATGGGCCAAACCCAATATTTGCTGGCGTATTCACAATGGAGTACATACCAATGATAAATCCGGCGATAGCCACGGTAGCACCTACACTATCGGCGTAAAGCCGCATTATAGGAACGGTCAACTGTGTATCAATAAATCCGAGGAAAGTAATGCCGAAAACTAATAGCAGTAGCTTCCTATTCAATCTCAGTATTCCCCTGGTAACTTTGATATGCCTTGACTAACGAGAGCAAAATCTCACCCTTGCAGTAAATCTAGCGCTGCGCTGATTTCGCCTCAATCAGCGCTAAAACAGCACTACAGCCACAGTTGGCATCAAATGTGCAGTATATCATGCCAGGGCTGCTTTTGACGGATTTTTAGCGTTTTTTGAGCATCTGCTCGAAGTCAGAAAATAAGATGCCTGGCCTTGCGCCTAAAGTAAAAATAATAGACAACACATGCTACAAGCAATATTCCAACGGGAATGCCGACAACCAATCCCACATTGGTACCGGCTTCTACCTCTTCCCCTGTCGACACCAGAAGGCGGATATAATAATTCACCACCAGGAATTCCCTTTCTTCAGGAGCAACCCTCAGCCATATCTCCCAATCCTTGCCCGCCCACTTTTGATTTGGCGGTACGGTAACTGTGACCTCTGTCCTAGCCTCGGAGTTAGCTCCCACCTCAACACTTTGGGGAGAAAAACTTATCCAGCTATCATCGGGAAATTCGGCCCTCCCCTCCCTTCTTTGTGATTCCTCAGGACTATAAGTAGTTAACGCGAAAACATGATTCCCATCCTCTTTATTATGAATAGTAAGGTTGAATTGAGTTACTTCACCAGGAGACAGGTTATCTATCTCCACCTCTACTGGCGATACACTGAAGCTCTGAGCTTGAACCATAGCAGGGAACAGGACAACCGCAATTAATAGAACTGCAGCAAGCCAGAACAGGTACTTGCTCTGCTGCACCATCAGGCAGCTACCGCACTTATGGTGATATGGGTTTGCATCGTTGTGTCACCCACTGAGAAATAGTCGGTGGCACCTTCAGTAAAGTCAGGTTGAGGAGTTAGCAACCTCAATCCGAATTGCTTGCTGTCGCTAGGTCCCAGGGTGGTGGAGTAAAATTGGGTTTGTGTTTTAGTGATGGGGATATAACTTTCCCCATCAACTACCCTAAACCATAGCACATACACCTTCATATCATTTCCTTCATTGCTGCTCAATGTCCAGCTGTATCCACTGGAGTCATCTGCCCAAACAGCATCCTCACCAGCAATATAAGTATTCACAGCACAAGTGCTAGTGGGATTAACAGTCAAGGTGAACAGTGTCAGGTTTGTCTTATATTCTGTGTTTGGGCTTACAGTTCCAAAGCTCCAATTTGCCGGGGTTAGATTGATGGAGAACTCCATAGCTCCAGTCATATTAAGGGTTATAGTGCCACTATCCTGCGCTGTCGCCGGCAAACACGGAATTAAAGCCAGGATGCCAGCCAGTAAGATACTTATAATACCCAACTTCATTTCCTTCTCCATCACATTAATTTGAAATCATTTCATTAGGCAGCCACTGCACTTAGGGTAATATTGGCTTCCATTGTCCTGCCGCCAATAAATTGAGTAGGAGTTAGCAACTTCAGCCCAAATTGCTGCGTATCAGCGTGCTTCGCAAGATTCAATCGCTCAGCATCCCTCGCCCATTTCATCGCAGTTCCGGTTTTTGTGATAAGGGTATAGCTATCCGCTGTGTCGCCCTTTATGTGATACCACAGTGCATAGACATTTTTGCCATTATCACCTGTACTGCTTAAAGTCCACTTCTTGGAAGGATCACTGACCCACTTAGCATCATCCCCGTTAATGGAAATAGTCACATTAGTGTTTCCCTTGTTGGTTATAGTACACCAACTTGCCGGCAGGTCGGTTTTGTATGTGGTGTTTAAGCTCACGGCGTCTTCGCCATCTGGCTTCCATTCCGTCTTATCCAGGCTGATGGCCATCACCGATTCCGTGTTCATGGTGATGGTTGTTTCCCCACTGCTGTCATCCTCGGCCATTACCGGCAAATAAGCGATCGCAGCTAAGATAATAGCTAACAGAATGGTTATAACTCCTATTTTCATCTGCTCCATCGTTAATTTGTGCAGAATTTCTTTGCAAAATTTCTTTGCAGAACTTCTCTATGGTAGGCAATTTGCCATCACTGCGTCAATACTTTAAGGCTTTATTATGAACTTCGTGGAGAAATTTAATCCAGCGAACAACCACTACAGCAGCCAGGCATCCAAACACATTGTGATAAAGATAATGCCAAGATAGGGAAAGGCGGTCAGCTTATATACCTGCCAGGCTGATTTTGAGCTCCGCGAGCTTAACAGGCGAAGGCAGGCAGTAACCAGTAAGATGCCCAGGATATTGGCCACTATGAGATAGAACAGGTGGAAATGGCAGGCAAAAAAGACAAAGATGGAGCCCCCGTAAAGGAGAAGGGACAAGCCAAAGAGCAACTTTACCGACTTATTAACCTCCCAGTCCAGGGGAAAATAACGCAGCCCGGCCTGGCGATAATCATCTCGATAAGCAACCATTACGCTCCATACATGCAATGGAATCCAGACAGCAACCAAAAGGCAGATGGACAAAATTTGAAGGTCAAATACCGGTCTTATGGCAAACCAACCGATGAGCACGGGCACACAGCCTGCGATTATCCCCAGGAAAACTTCCAGAGAGGTTTTCCGCCACAGCGCTGCGGCTATAACACCAATGACTCCAAACATGAAGCACCAGGGATTAACAACCAGGGCTAAAATTAGCCCGATAACTATCAAGGCGATAATCAACGGGAGCGATTTTTCCGGGGGGTAAATGCGCCTTGATGGCAACGCTCTGAGACAGGTTCGGCGCATCTTGGCATCGATATCACGGTCGAGATAATTGGTGAGCCCGTTACATCCCGGGACTCCACAGGCAATAGCGATTGCCGCCAGAATGAATTCCCGAAAAGGGAAAACACCTCCAGCAGCGATAATGCCTCCCGAAGCAATCAGGGCAGCGATAGCGCCCATGAGAAAATGCAACCCCGATTCCCGGGGCTTCAATACCTCAATGTAATTCCAGACAAGTTTTGCCCTGCTGGCGACAACTGAATTCATCGTTGGGATAACTCTTCGAGGACAGCCATGACATCCTGCTGTGGCACATTAGCGCGAATCGCCGTCTTACCTATATCTTCCAGAAGAACCCAGCGGATTTTCTTTGCCCTCGTTTTCTTGTCCACCTCCATAGCCTTAGCTATTTCAGCCAGACCTGTACCGGAAAAAGTAGTGGGCAAACCAAACTTCTGCAACAGCGATTGCTGCCGCTTAGCTACGTCGGTAGGTAGAATGCCTGACTTCTGGCTGAGTTTGGCTGCTCCCATCATGCCAATAGCCACTGCCTCACCGTGAAGGAAGTGACTGTATTGAGTAGCAGCTTCCAATCCATGGGCAACAGTATGCCCATAATTCAGGATAATGCGCTGTCCCCTTTCCTTCTCATCCTGGCTGACAACCTGTGCTTTCAGGCTTGCACTGCGTATAATCGCTTTGCTGACCACATCCTGCTCCAGCTTTATCAACCTGCCTGCGTTGGACTCCAGAAATTCGAAGAACTCTTTGTCCAGTATCAGGCCATATTTAACGACTTCAGCCCAGCCTGAGGTCAACTCGCGTTTGGGCAGAGTAGCCAGAGTCTGGATATCAGCTAAAACAAAATTGGGTTGATAGAAGGCGCCAATGAGGTTCTTACCCTCATGATGGTTAACCGCTACTTTGCCTCCGATACTGGCATCAACCATAGCTACCAGGCTGGTAGGCACCTGTACCCATGGAATGCCACGCAAATAAGTGGCTGCCACAAAACCGGCTAAGTCACCAATCACGCCACCACCCAGGGCAATAAGTATATCGTCCCGCTCCACCCGTTTCTTTATTAGAAAGTTATAAATGTCTATGGCTGTACTTATGCTCTTGGTTTCTTCGCCTGGCCGCACTACAAATGAGTTAACTGCAAAACCAGCAGCTTTTAAGATTTCCTGAACCCCATCCCCGTAAAGACGAGAAACATTCCCATCGCTAATCACAATAGCCACCCTGGATGAGCCAACTTCTTTCAGCTTCTCTCCAAGCCTATCCAATAAGCCATAGCCGACGAAAATGGGATATCTTTGTGTGGCTGTTTCCACCCAGCAAGCAGCGTCCTCAGCAACATCATTGCCGGCCTTTGCTTTCTCTGTCATTGCGAGCCGAAGGCGTGGCAATCCATGTGGGGCATGAGATTGCTTCGTCACTGCGCTCCTCGCAATGACAGAGGGGGTGTCATTGCGAGCTTTTCCTTTGTCATTGCGAGCGGAGCGAAGCAATCTCCAACCCTTTACCACCTCTTTAGCCACATCGTCAATGCTTAAATCATCGGTATTAATCACCAGGTCAACATCATCATAATAAGATTGTCTTTGAGCTTTAAGCTGCCTGATATGCTCTAAAGGGTTGTCACCTTCCAGAAGAGGACGAATCTCAGGGCCATGACTTCCTTCCTGAAACAGCCGTTGATAAATTGTCTCTGGTCTAGCTTCAAGACAAACAAGGAACCCATTTCGGACAAGCTGACTGCGGTTCTGTGGGTCAACGATGGCACCGCCGCCGGTGGCGATGACTCTGTGACTTTGCCGGGAGGCTCTTTTGATGACTACCCGTTCCAGCTCTCGGAATTTTTCCTCCCCATCGATGCTGAAGATTTCAGCGATGGGCTTTTTTGCCAGGCTGACTATTTCATTATCGGTATCAATAAAATCCCAGCCTAATTGCCTGGCTATCTCCCTGGCTACCAGAGACTTCCCAGTGCCTGAAAACCCAGTGATAATGATATTACCTGCTGCCCTCTTCATGACTTCCAAAGCGATATGCCACTCAAATAACCTCGATAATTCGCCAGGGTTTCCTTTAAGCTGTCGCCGCCGAATTTCTCCAGGCAGGCATCAGCAAGAACTATGGCCAGCATCGCTTCAGCAATTACCCCCGCAGCAGGAACAACACAGACATCGCTGCGCTCATAATGAGCTGCAGCTTTCTTGCCAGTACGCAAATCTATGGAATCCAGTGGCTTAGCCAGAGTAGCGATAGGTTTAACTGCAGCGCTGACCACTATATCCTCGCCATTGCTTATGCCGCCTTCAATGCCACCAGCATGGTTGGTAGGGCGATACCAGGGAAGAGATTGCTTCGCTGCCTCTTCGCTTCGCTCAGAGCTTCGACTCGCAATGACGGACGAAGGACGCGGCTCTATGATGTCATGGGCCTGCGAACCTTTGAGTCCAGATAAGGCAAAACCATCCCCTATCTCCACACCCTTGACGGCGTTAATGCTCATTATCGCCCGGGCAATTTTGCCATCAAGGCGGCGGTCCCAGTGAACGTGGCTACCCATGCCTATGGGGACGCCACTGGCAATCACTTCAAAAATACCACCAAACGTATCCCCTTCAGCCTTAGCTTTATCAATCGCTGCCGTCATTTGCTGTCCTAGCTTAGCATCAGCACAGCGAACAGGAGAGGCTTCCACCTGCTGCCAATCTATAGAGATTGCTCCGCCCGGCTCACAATGACATCCCCCAATGGCTACAATATGGCTATGAATGGCAATGCCAAGCTCTTCCAAAAATCTCTTGGCTATTGCTCCAACAGCTACTCTGGCTGCTGTTTCTCGGGCACTGGCCCGCTCCATGACTGGTCTGATATCGTTAATTCCATACTTAACAACTCCAGCGAGGTCAGCATGCCCGGGACGAGGAGAGGATACAGCCTCAGCTTCCCAGTCTCGCCAACCTTTATTGTGGATAAGCAATGCAATCGGACTACCCATTGTAAGCCCACGCCATAGTCCCGAGATAATCTCAACTTTATCTTCCTCAATCTTCATGCGGGAACTGCGCCCATAACCTGCCTGACGGCGTCTTAATTCCCCGTTGATATATTTAACCTCTAAGGGCAAGCCACTTACCATGCCCTCAATTATAGCGGTCAGGCTTTCCCCGTGGGACTCACCAGCGGTGATAAAGTGAAATCGTTCCATCAGCTTCCCTTATAGACAGGCACAAAACTATTTATAATCTCACTTGCTTTCATGCAATGTCAAATCCCCCTTATTCCCCCTTTTCTAAAGGGGGATTTAGAGGGATTTTTATACGAAGTTATGCGGGATACTATAATTATCACTTCCATTCAGGGAGAGACGAGGTATCTGGGTTGAGGATAGGCATGGGTTAAGGTTTCCAGTAAAACAATATCCTCCCCGCCTAACCCCAGCAGTCTTAACTTAAGCAGGCTGCTTAATTCAAAAAGCTCGCTTAAGATGGAAATTGGCCTGGGCTTATAATATTCCACCTTTGGAGATACAGCGCCGGATAACTCCGTTGCTAAATCCACTGCCTTATCTAATCCACCCAGCTCGTCCACCAGACCAAGTTCCTTAGCCTCAACACCGGTATAAAGCTGCCCCGTAGCTAAACTCCTTACCTCTTCCTTGTCCATTCCCCTGCTTTCAGCAACAACGGCAATGAATTGCTCATAATATCCATCAACCAGATTCTGCATGATTTCCTGCTCCTCAGGTGTCAGGTTTCTATACCCGGCATACATATCCTTATGCTCACCACCGGTGAAAGTCTGCATCTCAATACCCAGCTTGTCGAACAACCCTTTGAGGTTTGGTATCTGGGCAATAACCCCGATGCTTCCAGTCAGCGTGCCAGGAAGAGCTACTATTTTGTCCGCCTCGCATGAAATATAATAGCCCCCAGAAGCAGCCATTGACCCCATGCTGACCACAACAGGCTTGGATTGCTTAGCCTGTTCCATTTCCTCCAGAATCTCCTGGCACGGCGCTACTTCGCCACCTGGACTGTCTATGCGTAAAATAATTGCTTTCACTGAGGCATCCTCCTCCGCTCTCCTCAACTGTTCCCGCACCAATTCCGGAGTGATAACTCCCCCGTATGTCAATGGTCCGCTTGTGCCGGTAATAACGCCGGTGAGGGGAATCACTGCGATCTTATCCCCGCCAACTCCACTCGGCACTGGAATACAGCTAACTGGAATCAACATCATTAAAACCAATAGCACTACTATTCCAATGGTAGCCATTCTTCCCTTTTTCATTTCTCCTCTCCTTACAGCATCTCTTCAAGCCTTGCGGGCATTATGTCAACCAAGCGTTCCCTTAATCCAAAGTTTTGTTCCCTGATATAGTAACACAGCCAAAATATTGGAAAAAGGCAATGTACTCGTTAACGTGATTAGCAATCACTTGAGTTCCCTCCTTGTCATTGCGAGGGTGAGATACCTCGTTTTACTCGGAACAAGCTCCGCAATCCACGCGGTGAAGCTCTAAATCCAAGCACTAAATCCTAAACAAATCCCAACATCTAAAATCAAAGTTCAAAACCGTGTAGGTCAATTGGATTTTGGTCATTTGATATTGTTTAGTATTTCGGATTTAGTATTTAGAATTTTGTTTTCATATGATTGCCACGCCTTTCGCTCGCAATGACATAAAGGAGTGCCAAAACTTGCTTTAAACTTATAGTAAGTCCTCGAGCTTTACCACCCCTAAGTCTGAGACAACGATATCGGCTCCTGCCTGGCGCAAAGCAGCTTCCTCACCAATACGCAGTACACCAACAGCATAATAGCCGAGGGACTTTGCCGCCTCTATACCTGAAGGAGCATCCTCGAATACCACAAATTTCTTTATCTTATCTTGAGAAAGAGTACCCAAGCGCTCAGCGGCAAACTTCAGCATAGCTTCCTTACCACCGACATCAAGACCACAGGCATCGACATCAAATATAGAATACAGGTTATCTTCTTCATTCAAAACACCAGAATCATCCCCTGTTTCGTCTACTATTCGCTTTCTTGAAACACGGAGCAACATACCTTTAGCATTCTTGGATGCCGATGCTGCAGCTTGCCATATTCCAATACTTTTCGCCTTTAACAATAGTGTTATTGCGTCCCGAAATAGTTTGAACTTTCCTGCCCCTATAAGCTCTCTTATGAGGGCATTTTTCTCACTGCAATACTTCTCCAGAAGCTTAGCCCTCTCTTCCTCTGTGACTGCTCCAAGTCGTTCATACACACCACACAGCTGTAATATATTGTTTCCCCCCTCGTATCGAGGTCTGGAAGCCACGTGAGTGAAGTAAAAATCTGAGCTCAGTTCTTTTATGTGCCATGGCTCTTTCATCGCTGTGACACGCCAGGCTTCTTCATGAGGGCTATCTACGACAATGCCGTCGATATCCCAGATGAAACCAACATCCTTTGCGAGATTCATTTTCATTTGGCCACTGTCGTTAATTTACCGGCTCCAATATAGCAGGCTTTATTATAAATGCTCATCGGTAGCTTGATTTTCTTATTCCTTGAGCTTAAAAGTACCTCCACTTTATCTCCGGATACCCGAAAGCTAATATTGTTCCCCCTCCAAACCAGCTTGAATTCCAGACTCCGCCAGTTTCGAGGTAACCTGGGATTTATGGAAAGTATGTCTCCCTTTACTCTCACCCCGGCAAAGCCATTAATTACTAGCTGCCAGATACCTCCTAAGGACGCAGCATGCATGCCCAACTCAGTATTACCAAAATAGTCTTCAAGGTCACCGTTTACGGCATAGCGGAAATATTTATACGCCCTGTCAATATCGTTTAGCTCGGTAGCGAGAATAGCATATATGCAGGGGCTAAGCGATGATAAATGGGTAGTCCGGGCGTCATAATAATCAAAATTCATCTTTTTAATATCCGCAGTGAAATCATTGGGGAATAAATGTAATAGCAACATGACATCTGCTTGTTTCACCAATTGAGTGTGCTTTAGCTTTTCTTCATCTTTGGAATATATCGGCATACCTTTTTCATCCCATTGTTCAATAGCAGCGTTTCTCTTTCCAAAATAACCCTGAAACTCCTCGATCAATCCATTTTTACCAATTAGAAACATAAGCTTATTGCCAATGTCTCTCCACTTCTCTACCTCGTTCTGTCTTAAATCCATCTTTTTAGATAACTTTTTCAGACGGTTCGGATGCATCTCCAGAAATTTGTTGTAAAGCTCAGCGGCATACAGTAAATTCCATCGTGCCAGGTAATTGGTGTAAGAACTGTTATCAACACCTTTATGGTATTCATCGGGACCGGTCACCTCTTTCACTTCATATAGAGAAAGATTCTTATTATAGCTAACGCGGCTTGCCCAAAATCGTGCCGTTTCAAATATCAGTTCAGCGCCATGGGTCAGCATAAATCTATGGTCCTTAATTACCCCATGATATGTCGCAACAGCATACGCTATGTCACTTACGATATGATGCTGTATTTGCCTGGTGTATACCTCAATCAGGACTCCATCCGGCCCCCTCCACCACTTAGGAGTTTCGTCCTCACCGCTAGCCGCCGATTCCCAGGGGAATAATGCCCCTCTATACCCTCCAAGCCTGGCGTTAGTCCTTGCCTGATTCAATCGACGGTATCTATAGGACAACAGACTTCGGGCTATTTTCGGCTGGGTATATATAAAGAAGGGAAGTATATAGATTTCAGTATCCCAGAATATATGTCCCTTATACCACTCGCCAGACAGCGACTTAGCAGCAATGCTCACATCCAGGTCTTCAGGCGGCGCCGCTATCAGCAGGTGATATATATTGAACCTGATTGCCCTCTGCGCCCCTGAGTCGCCTTCTATGCTGATGTCGCAATCCCGCCACCTGCTATTCCAGGCTGCTACATGCCTCCTTAATAAGCGGGAAAACCCGTGCTCCCGGGCAGATTCCACTCCATCAAGGCAGGCTGCCCGAACATCGCCTTCAACATCACGCGAGGTGTATATTGAAATATATTCATTGAATCTATACCTCTTCCCCTTCCGAGCATCGAAGCAAGATTCTCTTACTACAGATTCTCCATTTGTATAGCATTTCGTCTCCACCACAGGTTGAAGTTTTCCTGTCCCCACATCGTCGGCACTGGCTATGCCAATCAATATCCCGGAATCCTCAGTCCCTGCCTCTAAATATAACCTGCCGCTTCCTGCATCTGCTGTCCGGGTAACAGCATAATGCTTTATTGGTTCCCCCACAGCCTGGATTTCGTTCTTCGTTGTCCCATCTATGGTGCGTTTAACAACTACATGAGCATCATCATCCAGCGCCCTGAAAGAGAACCTCATCACCGCCAGGTGCATATCCCTGAGACTGAGAAAACGCAGGGATTCATATTCATACCTCTTTCCAGCATGGGCAAAGACAGTGTGCCTCGAAAGCGTCGCTTTCTTCATATCCAGCACTCTGCGATGCTCAACAACCTCCATCTTATCCATAGACACCTTTTTGCCATCCACATATATCTCCAGGCAAAGGGGATTCGGGATGTTAACAATTTCCGCAGCTTTCCCTTTGCCCTGGTCGTATATGCCGGCGATATAAGTGCCTGGATATCCTCCTCGATAACCCTCCTCCAGAGTGCCTCTCACGCCAATGTAGCCATTTCCCAGGGCGAAGAGAGTCTCCCGAAAGCGTATTTCTTCCCCGCTAATGGCGTCCTCAAATATAGCCCAATCTTCAGCTAATGGTCTTGGAGACATAGACTACCACCTGTGCTTTTACTTACCGCCCAGCACCTCTGTGTACACCTTCTCGTAGCCATCCACCATAATGTCGGCAGTGAACATCTTTTCCACCCTCTCACGGCATTTTCGGGGGTTAATTTCGTTAACATGCCTTACGGCATCTACAAATTCGTCCATCGTTTCCACTACGAAGCCGGTCTCGTTATGGGCAACAACCTCCGGCGCCGCCCCCCTTTTGAAGGTCACCACCGGGGTGCCACATGCCATTGCCTCAGCCATGGTAATTCCAAACGGCTCATCCCACTGTATGGGATACAGATACGCTTTCCCCCGGGAAAACATCTCCATTTTCTCCTTACTCCACTGTCCAACTTCGCCGATGAATTTAATCTTATCGCTGAGATGCGGCTTTATATACTGGTCAAAGTAGCTGCGCTCAGCTTTTTCATTGAGTTTGCCCGCCAGGACAAGCTTCACCCCGAGCCTTTCTGCTACCTCACATGCCAGGTGAGGTGCTTTTCCATCATTGAACCTCCCGATATAGAAGAAAAAGTCTTCCTTTTCCTCGGAGAAGGGATACTTGGGAAGATTTACTCCGTTGTAAACCGTGGCACTATAATTCAGGTCCGGGAAGCAGGTCTGCTGATAGTTGCTTATGGTAACGAAATGTATTCCTGGATAATTTTTAAACAGGCTATAAAATCCCTTGTTCCCTTCGTCAAACGCACTGTGCAGGGTATGAACCACGGGGATATCCATAAATGCGGTAGAGCAAAGCCCTTCCTTCCAGGTATTGTCGTGTATTATGTCGTATCCACCCCGGGATATCTCAATATACGACGCCAGTGAATGCGTAACTGCTATGTTCAGAAAGTTCGATGGCGCATCATCCAGATAGGATTTCATCTCCTTATCAAAGACAGTAAATTTATCTGCCTTTGTTACCGAGTCTGCTACGGTAAACAGGGTAACCTCATGACCTCTGTCAACGAGTCCATCCGCCCATAGACTAACAAGAACTTCGATGCCCCCGTATCCTTTTGGCGGCACTTCGAACCACGGTGGTACAACAATGGCAATTCTCATCGTATATCTCCCTTAGCTTGATATAAAACGTCCTGCATTAGCTTCCTACTCAGGGCATTTCCCGAACAGCTTCTTCAGCCTTATTAAGCATTATGTCAACTGGAGCTGCCCTACCCGTCCATAGCTCGAAGGAAGCCGCTCCCTGATATACTAGCATAGGTAACCCGCCAAGAATATTAGCCCCTGCCTTCTGTGCTAACAGCAATAGAGGTGTCACCCGGGGATTGAATACCAGGTCATAGACCAGAATACCTTCGGGAATTACATCACTGGAGAGAGGCGATTGTTCCTGCTGAGGGCTATATTTCATTCCTATGGTAGTGCAATGGACTATTAACCGGCAGCGCTCAAAGGTATCAGCGGAATTTACGCTTTGCCAGGGCAAGACAGCAATTCTGGTTTTCAAGCCAGCTCGAGTTACATAGCGATTTATATGCTCGGCCAGGGCTTTGGACTTATCCAGTATCCCATCCATAATAGTGAGTGAACTTACCTTGTTCTGCACCAGGGAAAAACAGACCGCCCTGGCAGCCCCACCAGCACCTAAAATTACCGCCTCTACGCCCTCAGGCTCAAATTTGCCCTCGCTGCGTAATGCAGTGATAAATCCATGGGCATCGGTGTTGAAACCAACAAGCTTATCATCTCGCTTCGCTATGGTATTAACCGCCCCAATCAAGCTTGCCAGCTTGTCAATCTCATCCAGCAGGGGTAACACCGTTTCCTTGTAAGGCGTGGTTACATTGGCTCCTGAATTTTCGTGTTCCCCCAATGCGGCTACCCTGGAGCTAAGTTTCTCCGGCCTTGTTTCCCAGAGCTGGTAGCGAACATCAAGCTGGTAATAATCTAAAGCCGCTTGCTGAAAATAAGGGGAGATGGAGTGCTTAACAGGATAACCAATAAGACCGATGAAATCGGGCATTTAGTTCATCTCAGCGAGCTAATTGCTGCTCAGCTTAGCAGCGATAAGGATAGCATAGTCCTTTACACTCTGCTAGCTCAGGTTTAGAGCCTCAGCAATCTACTTACCACCACCACCACCAGAACCACCAAGAGGGCTTTTTGGTAGTAAAGTTAAACTCATCGCCATACACTACCGTCCCATCACCTTCCGCCTTAGCTCGGAAGTAATAGGTAGTATTTGGTGATAAGCGCTGCAATCTGGCGCTGAAAGCTCCAGTCCTTTTCTTCGGTTTTGGGCGAGTTTCTTTATCCAGAGAGCCAGAGGTAGTTCCCCATACAAAGGAGACATCTACAGAGTCAAAGTTGCCCAGGTCATCCAGCCGTCCATTCAAGGTAGCCCCCTTAACAGTTATCTGTCTAGCATCATTAGTAGTTACTGAAAGCGGGGAGACTACGTTAGCGGTAAGGTTAACCCCAGCGGTATTATTAGCGGCTTGAGCTGATGGATAAGGTGACCCAATGGCAGCCAGGGATATTATCAGTGCAAGAACTACAGCAAAGAATTTCAATGTCTTTTTCTACCAAATACAACTATAACAGCTATTATTATTGCCGCACCAGCGGCACTCTCATCTTCCTTAACCTCAGCCGAGTCATCATCCGGAGAAAGCTACCTCCTGCGGACCTCAATATGGAGCCGCCTGCTTACAGCAAAGACCACCACTGCGAGCACCACAATGCCGATGACTATCCAGCCCCATAGCGGCATGGTGAAGCTCTCACCACCTCCGGTCTGCGGCGGTAATGGCTGACCGGCGACTGTGTGATTTACGGTGGCTTTCACCTTTACTGCTACGGCTACTGTTTCTCCAGTCATGCCGAGAAATCTTACATAGCCGTCATAGACTTGTGAGCCAAGTGTCTCATTTCCATAGATTGTTAATTGTATATCTGCAGGCTCATCCGAAGACTCAATGTGTATTGTGGTTGGCTCCACCCTCAATGGTATGTCCACCAGGCTCACCTGCAAATCACCGCTGAAATAATGAACCTGAAAATTAGCGGTGGCAGTACCATTGCCCGGAACTTCAAGCACCGTATGGCTGGGACTTATTCCCAGGCTGGCAGCCAATACAGGTGCGGCTATCAACATAGGTATTATTGCTAACAAACAAATTAGCTTTTTCAATTCTTCACCCCTTTTCTGGTGAAATGAGGGGGATGATTGCTCACCCCCCTCATTTTACCGGTCACGCTGCTGTGGCTTCAAAGATTAGCGTGGCTGCCTCAACGCCTTTACCACTGTAGGTTGATGGAACATCTAGGACAGTGGTAAGCGTTTGGTTTAGGCTGGGATCCAGCCCACTAATTATGTTGTCCCAGAAACCTAAGTAAGCTGGAGAGTATTTTGGTACAGCCGGAGCAACTCCCAGTTGCAGGTATTTAAATACGCCTGTCACTGGGTCAACTGTTGCATCCACAACGACTTTCACTCCACCAATATTCTCCACAGTGATGTTGTTCCCTGCTTTAGGAGTTCCCGGGGTGACAGGACCGAAGCCAATGTTGGTTGGAGTCACCGAGATGGCAGTAATGTTGGAAGTCTCAGCGGTCAGGCTCACACTGCCGGTGGGGTCAAAACCCTGCGTGTAATCATTGATAACAATGTCATCGGTGTACCCGGTGAAATTGTCCCAAGTACCGCCATAGCCGACTCTTATATCAATCCTGAGAATTGACAAAGGGCCGAAATCTGTCCCATTAGTCCAATCCGCCATAACCGTGTGCGCACTGGTATACGCATTCGCTTGGAAGTCGGAAATGGTCGGTGCTTCATAGGGCCAGTCCGGGCCAGCATACGTGCTCCACATAAGGTTCATGGCATCAATTTGTGTCCACGTATTCAAGGGTGCGGCACCAACCGTATAAATTGGCTCGGCTTGCATATAGCCGGGGTAGTCATCTACATCAGCATCACCGTCACCATCAAAGTCCAGCCAGATGTCGATGAACACATCAAGTGGATTTTCCCGAGCTGACACATTCTCCCAGTAACTGAGAGCTGTTAAGTTGTCCAGTGTCAGTTCTCCCGGACCGAACTCAAAGCGAACCATTCCAGCATCATCGTCACCGATTGTGGTAGTCAGTTTTGCCGACCCCAAGCCTGAATATGATGTTTCGGTAGTGAGTGCCGCCGTCCCTGTGCCACGTGTGACAAAGCTAATAGTGGGTGGCGGCTCGGCGGCACTGGTTACTGCTGGCACAACCATCAACGATAGTGCTACTGCCACTGTTAGTAAAACACTAACTAATTTTTTCATTTTTCCTCCTTTTGTTTTAAGCTTTCAGCTTTCAGCTTTCAGCAAAAACACTTTGTTGAGTTTATAGAGTTCCTTGAGTTGAAGGGAATTCGCACCCCTCATTTATCTTTACTCTATGAACCCTATAACCCTACAAACTCGATGAACCTTAAAGGTGCTGATAACTGAATGCTTTTTCTCCTTTTGCCCGATTTGAGATTGCCCAGATCGACCACCCCACTCTTTCACCCTCACCTTAATCCTCTCCCGTCAAGGGAGAGGAGATTGCTTCGGCACTGCTGTGCCTCGCAATGACAGGGGGGAAACCCTCGCAATGACGAGGAGGGAAGGGAGCCTGGCATTGTTGCTTTATCTCATCGGGCATATCTAAACTTCACGTCATTTTTCATTTAAGGTGTGCCTTATTGGATCCAAGAGAGATTGCTTCGCTTCGCTCGCAATGACAAAGGGGGAAACGCTCTCCAGAAGCCCAGGCGTCCAGGATCGACCGGCATAAAGCCCGAGGGCATCGGCTTGGATAATCGTTATATCTAGTATCTCAATGCTTATGTAAACCACTCTACCAAAGCTTGCTCATCACGCACAGTGATTTAATACCAGAACTATGTTCTAGAAGATTGTCACTTTCCCCAGAGAAATTGATGTGGTCTAATTTTGGACACGATGGCCGATGTGTCGTTACGGTTGCCCGATGACATAATGAGAAAATTAGACGAGCACCGTGGTGATGTGGGCAGGGTGGAATTCGTGGAGTCCTGCGTTAATGGATTTCTGGGTAAGAGGGAAATCCCGGCCATAGGATATGCTACCAAGGAGGAACTCGAGGAATTTAAACAAGGAATTAAAAAGCTAGAGAGTACATTTATCGAATTTGTGCTGACTTACTTAATCGAGCTGGATAAGTAACTGTTGTTTTAGTTTCTCGTACTCTTTCCTTTTGTTCCAGGCATCAATTTCCCAGCTGGGAAGCATTTCCAAAAACGAGAGCAGGATGTCAGCGAGCCTGCGTTCATATCGTTCAAATTCCTCTCTGGTAATATAGTGTTCTCTTTCAACCGGAACTTTTTCCTCCTGCACGAGATTGCTAATGCAAAGGCTTACAAATTCCTCTCTGGTCAGCGCACCGCAGCTGGCGTCTATTTTCCTAACCAAGCTCTCGGAAAGTTCAAACGATGTCCTTAACCTCGGTGCCAACGATTACCCCCACCCACAATGAAACACTACACGGGAATCTCTAGTTCCAGGAGCTCCACTATCTCCTCAATCTCCTGCAGGAGCTTCCTTCCCTTCACCGTAGTGTTATACTTTACCGGACTCGAATGGTCTGCAGGCTCCAGAAACCCCCTTCCATCAAGAAAGCTCATGTATTTCTGTAGCTGGGCATGGCTTAAATTTACGCGGTACATAATTCTGGTTTTCCCAAAATCGCCATTGGCACAGAATCTCAGGATCTCACCTATTATCTGGATATTAGTTCTCCTGCTATTCTCCATAGCCTCTCCAAGACGTGACAATGTAAAGAGAAGTAATAGAGCGAGGAACTTGGCAAAACGACTTCTCTTCCGTCGTCTTATTCATCTTTTTGCCTCTACGACTTACATATTAGCTAGTCGTATACATCTATAAGGGAAACACAGTCTAGTTGGTAAAGGCAGCAAGTTCAATATCTATTTGGTGGAAAAAGGTCGTTATTCGGTGGAAAAAGAAAATTTATCCTGCGGGACCGTTGGACTCCGATAACTTGTAGCCCACGCCCCTTTCAGTGAGGATGAGCTCGGGATTGGCAGGGTCTTGTTCGATTTTAGCTCTCAGGCGGTAAATGTACTTCTTAAGAAAACTGGGGTCAGCTCGATAATCCGGCCCCCAGGCGCTGTGGAGTAAACTTGCACTGCTAACTACAGTTCCCGCATGTGTCACCAATTGGCAAGCAATCTTGGACTCGATAGGAGTTAGCTTCACCATCTTTCCCTCAACTAATACCTCATGGGTGGCACAATTTATCATCAGCCTGCCATTGAAGAAAGATGATGTAGCCTCAATGTTTTGAGCCGCGCAGCGGCGGAGGATAGCATTGACCCTGGCGATAAATGCCATGGGTGAAGCCAGGACAATCCAGTCATCGGCACCCATTTCCAGAGCCATTACCTCGTCTGTGACATCACTTTCCTGGCTAACAATAACGATAGGCACATCAGAAAAGCTGCGAACCTCGCCTATGAAGTCAAAGGAGTCCACAGTAGCTGCTGAATCGAAATGAAGCATAACGATGTCTGGTTGTTCTCTATGTATTAGGTTCATGCCCTCCCTGGCTTCAGTGGCCTGGAGCATGGTTAAATCTGGCCATCTCACCCTTAAAATGAAAGAAATGGTCTCCACCAGGTCCTTGGAGTCAGCACAAACTAGAACTTTCATCTTCAGCTGCTACTTTTGGATTTTAGTACTAGTACGATTTTCCCATACAACCATGTTCATGTCAATAGCATTATCTTTACTTTACCTCTAAATCACAGGGGAGAGTATTGTCGCCCGAGCATCTTTACGTCATGGCAAAAACCGTGGAGCTTAACCATAGTACTTTTTGGTGATTTACAGACAAGAGAGTTTAAGTTAACATAAATTCAAGTAACATAAATGAGGATATATGAGGATAAATAAGGTGGAGATAAGATGAGAGTGGAGTCAACGGATTCGGAGATGCTGACCACTGCTGAGGCAGCCAGGCTATTGCATGTTCATCCCAACACAATAAGACAGTGGTCCAATAAAGGGCTGCTTCAGGCCTATCGCCTCGGGACAAGAGGTGACCGCAGGTTCAAGCGGAAAGACATAGAGCTCTTTATAACAGTGGATAAGCTTTTCACACGGTAGCTCCTTCACACAGAAAGGACTAACAATCTTTGTTCAAGCTATCCAAAAATCCCTGAAGGATAATAGCCGCAGCCAGAGCATCCTGGTGCTGTTTTCGTTTATCCTTCCTGGTTCCTGCCTCAGCCATGAGCTTTTCAGCAACCACAGTCGATAGCCGCTCATCCCAAATTTCTATGTTGACTCCGCTAAGACGAGACTGCTTCGCTTCCCCTTCACTGATTGCCACGCCTTCGGCTCGCAACTTCGGCTCAGGGCTTTGGCTCACCGCAATGACACTCTGGAGCTTTTCAATAAAAGCCTCCACCTTTTTACTTTGCTGAGTCAAATGCCCGTTTAAGGAATAAGGTAAACCAACCACAATACATTCCACCTGATACCGCTCAACAAGTTTGATAACCTCAGTTATAACATCCTCCCGGCTTCTACGCTCAATCACAGTGAGGGGAATTGCTAATATTCCTTCAGGGTCACTTATTGCAACACCGGTTTTCTTATCGCCAATATCCAATCCAAGGGTGCGCATGTTCACCTGATCCTTCGCTTCGCTCAGGACAAGCCTTAATCATGTTTCTTGACAGGAGAGGAGGTTTTTTCTGCGATGATACTTTCAACTGAGTCTAGCGCTTCATCCAGCCTGGCTGCATCTTTCCCCCCCGCCTGAGCCATCTCTGCTTTGCCTCCGCCACTGCCACCGGCAACTTTAGCTACCTTTTTGATAATGTCATTGGCATGGAAACCTCTGGCTACCAGGTCAGGGGTAACCATGGCTAGAAAACTGGGGTTATTGTTATAGACTGTAGCTAAAACTATCACTGCGCTCTTTAATTTACTGCGTAATATGTCACCCATCTCTCGAAGGACAGATTTGGTTAATGGTGGCACTCTGGCTGACAAAAATGTTATCCCACCCGCCTGTTTGACTTGCTCAATCAATGATTCGGTTATCTTTCGAGATAACTCTCTCTCCAACCAAAGTGAATGCTTATGCGCTGACTCCAGTTCGTTAACGAGAACTCTAACCTTGCCATGAACTTCATCAGGCACGGTTTTTAATTCCCTGGCTATACTTTTCAGGGTAGCAGAATTCCTCTCGGCCACCGCTTCTGCTGTCCTGCCGGTCACCGCTTCAATTCGATGTAGACCAGTGCCAATGCTAGCTTCGCTCGTCATGATGAAAAAACCAATTTCGCCGGTTGATTTCACGTGCGTGCCACCGCAAAGCTCCGTACTTAGTGGCGGCTCACCAATTTCCACCACTCGAACGGTTTCACCATATTTCTCCTCAAACAAAGCAATAGCTCCTTCAGCAATAGCCTCGTCATAAGGAATGAGATTGGATTTCACCGGTAAATTCTGCCGTATTTTCTCGTTAACCAAACCTTGAATTTCACTGAGCTGTGACTCGGACACCGCTGCCAGGTGGGAGAAATCGAACCGGAACCCTGCCGGCTCGACTGAAGAGCCTCTCTGATAAACATGAACACCTAATATTTCCCTTAAAGCGTATTGAAGCAAGTGAGTGGCAGTATGATTACGAGCAATGTCCAGACGGCGGTCTACATCAATCTTTGCCTCTACTTCATCACCCGTAGATATGCTTCCTTTAATGACCTTGCCATGATGAATTATCACATCTGAGGGGCTTCTAGCAGTACTTGTAATAGCCACCTCTCCCCTCTGGCTGCTGATTTTACCGGTATCGCCAACCTGTCCACCCATCTCACCGTAGAAGGGAGTCTTGCCAATAATTATGTCAACTTCCGAGCCTTTAGAGGCACTGGTGACATCCTGTTGTTCTGCGATTATCTTAACGATTTCTCCCCGACAGGCAGTTGCCTCATAACCGACAAACTCAGTCTGTCCAATGTCACCTTCTTCTCGCTTCCCTTCCCGTGATACTGAGCCAGGTGCTGTTATTGTACCTCCAACAGCAATGCCAAATTTATGCGCTGCTCTTGCCCTAGCACGTTGCTTCTCTACCTCAGCTCCAAAACTTGCCAGGTCTATCGATAATCCTCTTTCCCTGGCAATCTCAGCAGTTAGTTCCGCAGGAAACCCGTGGGTATCATAAAGCCTGAATACTTGCTCGCTTGGCAAAGACCTTTCCCCTTGCCTCATAGCTTCTTCAATCAGCTCTTCCACCAAGGTAAGTCCAGTTTCCAAAGTGCCAATGAATTTTTCCTCCTCCGCCCTGGTAATTTGGTCAATCATAGCTCGATTGACAATTAATTCAGGGTATATCTGGTTCATCCTGCTAACAGTAGCGGTGGTGATTTCAGAGAGGAAAGGCTTGTCTAGGCCAAGCCTTCTCCCGAACAGAGAGGCACGCCGCAATATTCGCCGCAGCACATATCCCCTACCTTCGTTCGAAGGCAGAACACCGTCAGCGATGAGAAAAGCAATACCACGACTATGTTCAACAACAATCCTTATAGCGCGGTCAATATCTTTGTCCTCACCATAGCCTTTCCCCGCTAGCTGAGTAACTCGTTCTATTAAGGGAAGGAAAATGTCTGTTTCGTAACACGAGGGCTTGCCCTGGACAGCGGCTACAGTCCGTTCCAGTCCCATGCCGGTATCGATGTTCGGCTTAGGCAAAGGGATACGCTTACCATCGGTGGTCTGATTATATTGAGTAAACACCAGATTCCATATTTCCGAAAAGCGTCCACATTCACAATTAGGCTTACATTCAGGTCTGCCACAGCCGAATTCCTCGCCATGGTCATAATGAATTTCACTACATGGTCCACAAGGTCCTGAGTCGCCGGTTGGTCCCCAGAAATTATCTTCCTCACCAAATCGCAATATTCTCTCAGCAGGAACACCAACTTGCCGCCAGCAGGCAAAAGCATCATCATCATCAAGGTAAACACTTATCCACAATCGCTCCCCAGGGAGTTTTAGATACTCAATGACAAATTCCCATGCCCAGGAGATAGCCTCTTCCTTGAAATAATCTCCTACACTGAAATTCCCCAGCATCTCAAAAAGGGTAAGATGCTTGCTATTGCCGACGGAATCTATATCGGTGGTGCGAAAACACTTCTGGCAAGAAGCTAGTCGCGGTCCTGGTGGTTTTTGTAATCCTAAGAAATACGGCTTAATCTGTACCATCCCCGCCGTAGTCAATAGCAAACTGGTGTCCTTGTGGGGAATTAAAGATGAGCTGGGAATAACCCTATGTCCCTTTTGCTCGAAAAAGCTTAAAAAGACTTCCCTGATCTCGTCGCTAGTCACTTTTCCATTGCCCTCAATTCCACAAATTGAAGCTAGACAGTGGGTATGTTAGCATAAACATTTGTATGCAACAAAAACAAATCAGAGACTTCTGCATCATCGCCCATATTGACCACGGCAAGTCAACTCTGGTCGATCGCCTGCTGGAAGTAACCAAAACTATACCTGAACGGCAAATGCAGGAACAATTCTTAGACCAGATGGAACTAGAGAGGGAAAGGAAAATCACCATCAAAGCCAAGGCGATCCGTATGGACTATAAGGCGCCTGACGGTCAAGAATACCAACTAAATCTGATTGATACACCAGGCCACGTTGATTTTACCTATGAAGTGTCACGGAGTTTAGCTGCTGTGGAAGGCGCTATTCTGGTAGTCGATGCCTCTCAAGGAATCCAAGCCCAAACTTTGGCTAACGTGTCAATTGCTATGGAGCATAACCTCCATCTTATTCCAGTGATTAATAAGATTGACTTGCTCAATGCTCAACCAAACGAGGTAGCTGAAGCACTGAAACATATTTTAGGATTCGATGAAGGGGAAATTATCTTCGCTTCAGCCAAGGAAGGCACGGGAATAGATAAAGTTATGCAAGCTATCATCGAGAGGATACCAGCACCGCAGAGAAATCAAGATGCTCCGCTAAGGGCATTAATCTTCGACTCTAAATATGACTCCTATAAGGGCATTGTCGCCTTCGTCAGAATTGTTGATGGCAATGTTTCCGAGGGTGACCAATTGAAACTAATGTCCACGGGTCAGCTGTCCGAAGCATTAGAAGTGGGCATCTTCAAGCCTGAAATGCTTCCGCTACCAATTTTAAACGCCGGGGAGGTTGGTTATATCGCTACAGGACTAAAGAATGCCAGCAATTGTCGTGTAGGTGACACAATCACTTCAGCCCGTAATTCTGCTTCTCAACCCCTGCCAGGCTACCGCCCAACAAAGCCAATGGTCTTTGCCGGACTTTATCCTATGGAAGTAAAGGACTACCGGAATCTCCGTGACGCACTGGATAAACTGCGGCTAAGCGATGCTTCGCTATCCTACGAACCAGAGAGCAGCAATGCACTGGGCTCAGGATTTCGTTGCGGATTCCTGGGTCTATTGCATATGGATATTGTCCGGGAGCGCCTGGAAAGAGAATATGGGTTAAGGATATTGATTACTGCACCCAGCATAGCATATCAATTACATAAGAGGGATGGCACGACAGTCATGGTAGATAATCCAGCAAGGCTGCCTCCACCCTATGAAGTCAAGGAGATTGACGAACCGTGGATATCCGCCAGCATTATTACTCCAAACAAGTATATTGGCGCTCTGATGGAGTTGTTACCACTTTACAAAGGGCAATTTCAACAAATGGAATACTTAGGAGAAAACAAGGAGGAAGACGACTCCATCTGGAAGCAAGCCATACTAAAGTATAACATGCCACTAAGTGCTATTCTTGTTGACTTTCACGATCGCCTCAAATCATGCACACAAGGTTACGCCTCTTTAGACTACACTTTCGCTGAGTATCACCCGGTACATTTAGTAAAACTGGAGATTCTAGTTAACAACCAGTCTATCGATGCCTTATCTCGTATTGTCCATGCTGATCAAGCTTTCGCTGAAGGGAGAGCACTAGTTAAGAAGCTTAGACAGCTTATCCCGAGACAGCTATTTGATGTAGCCATCCAAGCAGCAGTTGAGGGGAAAATAATCGCTCGAGAAACTGTTAAGGCACTGAGAAAAAATGTGCTCGCTAAGTGCTATGGAGGCGATGTCACTCGCAAACGAAAGCTCCTGGAAAAACAAGCTGAGGGCAAAAAACGACTGAAGAGGGTGGGGAAAGTGGAAATCCCTGAGGAAGCCTTCATGACAATGCTAAAAAGGGATTAAGCTTGGTAATTTATTTAGTTTTTGGGCTTAAACTATTGACATCCAAATTGCAGGTTTGTTATTCTGCTAGCTACGCAAAGTAATAAAAAAAGGAGGGTTTTTGCTATGGCAACAGCTTACTGTGTGAAATGTCGAGCTAAGGTCGAGATTAGGAATCCAACAAATACTGTACTCAAGAACAAGCGCCCGGCAGTAAAAGGCGTTTGCCCCAGGTGCGGCACAAAGGTATTCCGCATCGGCAAAGGCTAAACAAAGTTACTTATCCCACCGGGAAATTTAAGCGTGGCTTAAAAGAGGGCGGAGGTTTTCTCCGCCCTACGGTTATCAGCTTAGAAGGAGAGGGTTACGTGCCTCTTCATAACCTTCCATCTTTGTTATACTATATGTGTATCTTATATCATTACTTTTGAATGCAAGGTAAATTTGCTGCTGCCTCGGATTTTATTGAACTAAGTGCTGAGTTGGTATACCAGAAGGATCAGCTTTGGCCGTAAGTATCACAATTTACGGCGGTGCAGCAACAATCGGCGGAAACAAGATTTTACTTGAAGCCGATGAGACCATTATATCTTTTGATTTTGGCATCAATTACAACCTCTGGTCTCAATACTTCGAAGAATATCTAAAGCCTCGCAGTGCCAGAGGATTAGCTGATTTATTTGAAACTGGTCTCCTTCCCGCTGTTAAAGGCATATATCGGCGGGACCTTGAACCCTCCTGGGAAAACGTATGGGATAGAGTAAGTCCAAACACCAGGATCAGAGAAATACATCTAGATGCTGTGCTACTCTCCCATGCTCACCTTGACCATAGCGGGCACATATCTTTTTTACACCATGATATTCCCATTGTCTGTAGCACAACCACAGCATTTCTGGTTAAGGCAATTCAAGATTCAATCAGAGGAGATTTCGAAAAAGAGGTATGCTATGCCATTCCTCGGGAAAGAAAAGAACAAGAGGGACGCCTTATCTCGAGGGACTCTCACAAATATCGCTCAATTCAAAGGCAATTTTGCTTCACTGACGCAAAACTGCTAACTGCCGAAGCCAGTAAATTCTGGAACACATGCCCTACTGACCGTACCGGCAGGAAGATAGAGCCCAAGCAGCCAATAACCATTACCACGATTGGCAATCTGGCAATCAGGAATTTTCCTGTTGACCACTCTATATATGGAGCAACCGCCTTTGCTGTCAAGACCAGCCAGGGTTGGGTAGTTTATACCGGTGACCTGCGTCTCCACGGCAAAATGGGGCATCTGACCAGGAAATTTATCAGCGAGGCAAAAGCTCTTCATCCGATCGTGCTATTGTGCGAAGGAACAAACATCAAGGAAGAAGGCAGCAATATCACAGAAGAAATGGTCGTTAACAATGCACTCAAGAAAGTATTAGAAGCTCAGGGCAAGCTGGTAATAGCCGATTTTGGTCCCAGAAACCTGGAAAGGCTGCTCACGTTCAAAGAGGTCGCCAGGCAATGTAATCGAAAGCTGGTAATACTGCCTAGAGATGCCTATCTGTTACAATCCCTGCACCTGGTAATGGATGAAGTTCCTGACCCCGTTGAAGATGAGACAATTACTTTATATACAGAGGCAAGAAGTGCTGTGGATTGGGAGAAGCATTTATACACTCAATACAGGAAAAAGGGGAAATGTATCCACCCCGATGATATTAGACAAGCTCAAGGAGATTACATCCTCTGCTTCAGCTTTTGGGATATTAACAAACTAATTGACATCTGCCCCGATGAAGGCGGCGTTTATATTTACTCCTCAAGCGAGGCATTCGATGAAGAGCAACGCATTGATGTTAAGAGATTGAAACAGTGGCTGGCACATTTCAAGTTGCTACCCGTAGGTATTCCCAGCGCAAAAACAGGCAAAGTAGCAGCAAGTGAACAGGGCTTTCACAGTTCCGGACACGCTTCAGGCCCAGAGCTACTAGAACTGATAGAGGCTATAAGTCCAGAGGTTGTTATCCCAATACACACAGAACATCCCAGATTCTTTGCTAGTAAACTCAGCTCCACTATGCAAGTGCGCATACCTAAAATCGGAATGCCAATCAAGCTATAACCTTTAACCAAGAGTTGCACTTTAAACAATTCTATGATAAATGTAGAGTTAGTTATGGCTGAGATATTTACTATAGTATGGCTTAAAGAGAGCGGTATCAGGATTCTGGTCATCATTGCCATCGCTGTCGCTTTGTATTTGGTTCTGCGCCACCTTATCCCAATGCTAATCAAGAAGACAGCGGCACAACGCATGAAGGGGGAGCTTGAAGAAGAGATAAAACAGAGAAGTGATACCCTATGTGCGCTGTTAACAAAAATAGCCCTGGGTACAATTGTCATCCTCGCTTTAGTCACTATTCTTCCCGAGTTCGGAATAAATATCACTGCAATGTTAGCCGGGCTTGGCATTATAGGTATCGCTGTTGGCTTTGGTGCGCAGACTTTAATCAGAGATTATCTCAGTGGCATTTTTATCCTGTTAGAGGCCCAATATGATGTCGGTGATGTGGTTAGAGTCGCCGGCATTGCTGGCCTGGTTGAGGAAGTAGGTCTACGCCGCACCGTTCTTAGAGACCTGGATGGTATCGTTCATTCCATTTCTAACGGTGAAATTAAAACAGCCAGTAATTTCACCAAGGGGTATTCCAGAGTAAACCTGAATATTTCAGTGGCTTATGGAGAAGACCTTGACCGTGTTATCAATGTCATAAATAGAGTGTGCAAGGAAATGGCTGAAGACCCTGAGTGGAACGCAGATTTTATCACCCCACCGCAGGTGCTCAGAGTAGATAATCTTGGGGATTCCGGCATTGACATTAAGATACTGGGGGATACCAAACCAATAAGGCAATGGGCTGTGACGGGCGAGTTAAGGCTTCGGCTTAAGAGAACATTCGATGCTGAAGGAATTGAGATTCCATGGCCACATACCAAAGTTTACTTTGGCGATGCTATCCCTGAAATGGAAAAAGCTCAGCAGCCATCCAGGAAATCCACAGCTACCAAGAAGAGTAAGAAGACATCTTAATATCTTTCTACAACGTTGTTAGAGTGTGTCCCTTTGCTATAACACAACTCGGCTATTAATAGATCGAGCGCAATCCGGTCATTATATCTACCCGTCTTAATATCCACATCAGCCTCTAACAGCCTGCCGTATGCTTGCTTTATACGTTCAAAGTCGTATGATTTGGCCTGGTCAAGCGTCTTATCCAAAGCGTAACTTTTCAAGCCTAATTTAGCCTGGATTTGACTTGGTGACAATCGTGAACTCAATTCCTTAGTTTGTACTATCAAGCGAAGTTGCCTGGTAATCATGACTAAGACATAAGCGGACGAAGCTCCTTCTTGATACAATCGATGAAGTATCCTGTGAGCTACTTCGGGTCGTCTTTCAAGCGCAGCATCTACCAACGCAAAGATATTGGCTTCCTGCGCATAGCTTACCAATTGTCTGACATCATTCTCCTCGATGCTGCGTCCCTGAGCATAAAGGAGAAGTTTATCGATTTCGTTGCTCATCGCCCATAGGTTCCCACCGATAAGCTCAGCAAGCAAATTTGTTGCTTCAGGTGTAATAGCGCCGTTCTTTCCAGTCACCCATTGCTGTATCCAGGCTGCTAACCTTTTACCGTGCAACTTGGAGAAAACCCTCAATTTAGCCAATGGTGAAAGCTCCTTCAATAAGGGGTTTTGTTTGTTTAATTTACCATCGATTAACACTAATGCCGTGGTTGGTGTCATTTGCTTAGTATAAGAAGCCAGATCTTTCCATTCCTTCAACCTATCATCAGTTTTGGTAACAGCACGGCCGCCAGAGCGCAGCTCGCCTTTTCTTTGCTCAAAAGGCTTGAGCAAACCCTTAACCACTACTAACCGATATGGCGCCAGGAAAGGAACGGTGTCGCAATTATGCCTGAGCTCATTTAAAGTCAAATGTTCACCATCCAAGCTCACAGTGTTAACTGCCAGCGTTCCGGCATCACCTAATCCTTCCTTGATCTCACCCAAAGCCTGGTAAATAGAGAAATCGTCTTCTCCATAAAGGATGTAGAACATCTTTTGTATTTTATCATGACATTGATCACCTCTACCATCAAGTTTAAATTTAAAGTTGTGGTAAAATGTGCATATGAAAATTGCCATTACAGGCTTAGCTAAAAGTGGAAAAACAACTATTTTTAACGCTTTGACCAAAGGCAAGGCTGAAGTTAGCGCTTATTCTTCATCACTGACACCTAATGTAGGGATAACCAAAGTACCCGATTCACGATTAGGGGTACTTCAAAATATGTTTCAGCCTAAGAAAACCATTCCGGCTGAAGTCAATTATGTGGATATTGCCGGCTTCTCCAAATCTCCACACCGCGGTGGAGCGATAGAAGCAGAATTTCTAAATTACCTGACTACTGCTGATGCTTTACTTCAAGTAGTTCGCGCTTTTGAAGATGAAAAGCTTCCTCACCCTGAAGGAAGCATAAACCCTGAGCGAGATATAGCTAACTTAGATTTAGAGCTTGCCTTTTCGGATTTGACTATAATTGAAAAGAGACTGGTAAAACTAGAAGAGGCTCTAAAAGGAGCTAAAGCCTCAGAGCGTGAAGCATATTTGAAGGAACAACACTTGCTACAGAAAATAAAATCGGGGCTGGAAAAGGATATACCTATACGGCAACAAGATATCACTAAAGAGGAGCTAAAGGCATTATCTAACTACCAATTTCTCACAGTTAAACCAATGATGGTTATTCTCAACATTGGAGAGGAACAAATACCGCAAGCCACATTGCTGGAAAACGAGCTGGATTCTGTCTACCCCCAATTTGCCGTAGTAGCCTTGTGCGGAAAGATAGAAATGGAATTAGCTCAGCTCAGCGACACCGAAGCTGCAGAATTTCGTGAAGCCATGGAGCTAACTACCTCCATGGTCGATCGAATTGTCGATCTTTCTTACCACCTTCTAGGATTCATTTCCTTTTTCACCACAGCCTCTGCTGAGTTAAAAGCCTGGGCTATCCCCAGTGGTACGTTAGCACTAAAGGCAGCGGGTAAAATCCACTCTGACATGGAAAGAGGATTCATCCGAGCTGAAGTAATCAGCTACAATGATTTACAGAAGTGCGGCAGTCTAGCTGAGGCGAGGAAAAGCGGCATGCTCAGAACAGAGGGCAAAAACTATGTTATCAAGGATGGAGACATAGTCACTTTCCTGTTTAACGTTTGATGAAGAGTCTTGTTTATCTTCGCCCTCCAGAGGAACGACCGTTTGGAAAATCTGACTTTGAAGTGTACCATTTTTGTGGAAATTTACCATAAGGAGTAAAAGCATGTGTGAACTATGTGAAAAATATGGAGATAAAGGTCGGTGGTATCTGAATCCAAAGAACTATGCCAGGCCGTTATACAAGAAAGTGGAGAAGGGAGGGGAAAAGGAACCAATGATCCTGGCTGAGCTCCAGGGGGCATTCTACTATAAACCACTGATAGAGCTAAAAGATAACCCCGAAGCTTTTGAAAAGATGAGGGAAGAATACTCAAAGTTCCATGAAACAATGGGTGGACAGGTTGTATGCCTGGAGGATGCCAAGAAAATGGTCGAGATAGCTCATCCGATAGCCAGGATTGATTGCCTCTGCAGGAGGGTTACCCGAGCAACATTGGAGGATGGGGAGCATCGCCCCCGTTCCTGTCTTGGGTTAGGTGTTGGAATGTTTCGCTGGGAAGAATGGCCAGAGAGGTACAAAGGTGGCGTGGAGTTTCTCTCCACTGAAGAGGCAAAAGAACATATTGAACACTGGCATAAGCGGGGGATGGTCATAACAATAATGACTTTCGGCACTCCGTATATTGGTGGCATCTGCCTTTGTGATTACCCTGATTGTCTTGCCATAAGGGTGAGGTTGGACTATGGCATAAAGCCCTTCTTGCTAAAAGGGCATCAAGTAGCAAAGGTAAATTATGAGGAGTGCACAGGATGTGGGGACTGTGTACAAGGATGCCAGTTTGGGGCCATAAAAATGGAGGTTACCACGAAAAAATCAAATATCGATATGACGCGTTGCTTTGGTTGTGGGGTATGTGCCTACGCCTGTCCGCAAGATGCAATAAGCCTTATCGACCGTGAGAAGCTCCCGGCTTTAAAGGAGGAATGGTGAAGTGATACCTCAAATCGAGATAGATAAAGATAAATGCCCTACACCTTATGAATGTAAAAAATGCCTTCAAATTTGTCCTCAGGCCGTTTTTGTAGTCGCCCCCACCAAAGTCGAGCGTTTCAAAGAAACCGCTCCCGAGAATTATGAGGTTCAAGCGGTGTTCAAGGATAAGTGCGTATTGTGCATGGATTGCGTTGAAGTGTGTCCTACCGGGGCAATAAAAATAAAGGTCAGGAGTAACTAAATGGAGAAATATAACCTCGATCTTGATGAGGGAATGATAAACGAGCTCTCGGAGGAATTTGCCCCCGTGAATTTTGTTAAGAGCTTGAAATTGTCGGAGTCTCATTCTATTGAAGATGCAAAAGCCTCTTTAGAAGAATACGGGAGAGAATTAGCCCGTAAGAGCATCGAAAAGGGCGAGAAAAGGATTGATAGAGTTTACCATGTTATGAAGAAAGCCATGGAAAAAACAGGTGAGATGAAATTCCCCTTCATCCCACAAAGATATCTCGAAATAGCATACTTGAGCATCCAGCCAATTCGAAGGCTAAGGATAGTCGCCAATAGCGCGAAAAGCTTCTCCTTCCGGCTTAATGAATGTAGCCTTTATAAGGCTATAGAGGAGGAATACGGGAAGGAAGCAGCGGATAAGATGGTATGCAAATCGGCTTGCTTTGCGCTCATAGAGGAAATACTCTCTCATTTTGACTTCAACATCAAGCCCTCCTTAGAAGCTAGCATGGCAGATGACGGGAAGTGTCAGTTCAAAATTGAGCGGTAGCTCAGCAATTTGTGAGGCTGATGAGACAAACGAGTGCATCCTTTATCATAAAGTGGGCTAAAACCCTAGCTTCAAGGTTACTATCTCAAAAGGCTTCACTTTCATTCTTAGCGTATTGCCAGATGGTTTCAGCTCAAATTCTTCATGCTCCAGCAAATCAACAACCGCCGCCCTTTTAATCTCTCGAAATAGTTCGAGCTCAGCCATCGTTTCCTCACCCCTTGACTCAAAGAACCGTAATATCACCTCATCGCTGTCCTCGGCTTTCTTAAAAGCTGACAAGATAAGGTTATCGGGCTTCAGCTCGAGAAAAGACCGCCCTCGCTGTATTCCTTCACCGAGACATATCTGTGAAGCTATTAGAGGGTCGTTAAATTCATCTGCCTTCCTGAAGGAATTCGCCTCTTTCCAGTCCCCGGCGTGTGGATATAGAGCATACTCATAAGCATATGACCCGATTTCCGTAGCCTTAGGTGTAGGCACAAAGGGTCCACTTTCACCATCGGCTGAAAGGGTAGACACGCTTCTAAGCAGGGTAAGATAAACATAGCCTTCCCCCATTTCGTTTATAGGTATTCCCCTGCCGAAGAAGGTTACACCTCTATCCCTGGCACTGCAATCAACCCAGCTCAGGGAGGGAACTTTAAAAGACACACCAGATATGAACCTCCCTGGTTCCCCTATGACGCCAAATTGCGTTTCGCGGGAATAATTCGGCTGCATTATTCTAGTATCGAATCTATTCCTGATGCGCACGTCAGGGTGTTTATTATTAATCTGAAGGGTAAAGTCAATTCTAGGAATATCCCGATAGACGGTGATTTCCTTATATACCGTAATGGTTTTATGTCTATAAAGGAGGGGTTTATATTTCTCACGCAGCCTATAAGGCCATATAAGACTATAGTATGCATCTTCAAAAGTTATCCTGGCTCTCTGGTTATTGACCTCTATATTGAAACTGACAGGTTTGAAATCCCCAAAACGAATCCCTTCACCACCTTCAGTGTATATCGGCCTTTCCAATCTGCTGTGATGGAAGTAAAGATCTCCTATCTCGTCATCAATGATGAGCTCATTACCTCTTATTAATAGCCTCCCATTGTTATCATAAACTTCGACAATTCCCGTTTTATCATCTACCCACAGGGTGGAGAAGGGAGTGACTAACTTGTTTCCCTCTGCCTCTATTTTACCGGTGGGCTTCTTAGTCCTCTCAATTATGTCATAAATCTTATAACCCAAAGGTGGTACCTTCGCCACGAAACCCAGCTTGGCTTTGGTAAAGACACCACCACTAGCCTTTTCAATCTCTAATACCTGACATTCTATCTCATCATCGTCGTCTTTCAACCCAGGCTCGTTTATGCCACTGGAATTAGCATCAAGCTCCACCTCAACCCAATCAGTCACCCACCAAGGAAAGACGTTAAAAACTACCACTTTGCTTGAGCCATTTTCTTGCTCACCGATGATATATTCCTTACATTCATTGATTAGCTCGCCTAACTCCTGCCTCATAGAATTAAAGTGGCCTTCTACCTCCTCATAAATTTCATCCACGCTACATCCGTTTATTACGTCGTGGAAGGCAATGAAAAGAAGCTTCTCCCAGTTCCGCCTCATAACTTCACTGGGGTATTGTCTCCCCAACAACCAAGCTATAGTAGCAAGTCCCTCAGCAGCTATAATTAATCTCTCACATTCTCTGGTGCCCAATATTACCCACACCCTGCTGGAGGACACATCGGGAAAAACCTTCGCGACTTCGTCATCATACATTTCACCATCTATTACCTCGAATTCCTTCCCCTGCTGTTCTAAAGCGGTAAAGAATTCGCTTGGGGTAGCGATCTTCATAAAGCTGCCTTTATGAGTCTTGTTCCAATTATCAACTGCATCAAGTATTTCTTCCTGAGGTGGGATCGATCCACTGCCTGAAGGCATGAGTATTTGCGAAGTGACTGCAACGCCGCTGAGAGTTTTAAACGATTGCTCCAGCTTATCCATATATAATCCTGCTCTATAGCCTCCAGGCATCCAGTGAGACAGGATAGTTGTTCCATCCAACCCCTCCCACAAAAACTCGCTTACCCTGTTCCCAACACTTTCACCCAAACCTCTTCTAAAGGCAAGCCACTTATATCCTGCTTTCTTGTAAATTTGGGGCAATTGAGCATTTAAGCCAAAGTTGTCGGCTGCCCAAGCTACAGGAATATCCACGCCAAATTTTTCCTTGGCATATCTCTTCCCGAAGAGGATCTCCCTTATCAATACTTCACCAGCGGGACGCATAGTATCCGGCATAAGCCATTGACCATCAACGATCTCTAGCTTTCCCTTCTGGATCATTTCCTTCAACCCTGACCATAACTCTGGATTTCTCTCCTCGAAAGCTTGCAACAAGTAACATTGCTCTATACAGAACTTGAATTCCGATTTTCTCATAAGTTCCAGAGCTTCGGAATAGATAAGCTCATTTATCTGGTAGTAATCATCCTTGGTGAAAGCCCAGGCTACATCAAAATGAGAATGAGGAACGAGATATATCGTTTGCATTTCAACCTCCAAATATCTCTTTTATTGCCCTGCTCCACCCCGCAGGTCCAATTCCTTGAACCTTGCGCAAATTAGGCACATCTATATTTTCCCAGGTATAATCTCTCTTCTGCACCAAGATTGGTATATCAACTGTAGAAAGCATAGGCAAATCATTGAGGCTATCACCTAACCCAATAGTCTCTATTTCATCCCACATCTCACGATATAATCCAGTCACAATCTTCACCGCTTTACCTTTATCATTATCCCCCATAACACCGTAAAACCGTCCCCCATGCGTCCAGTTAAGGCCAGCCTGCTCAATCTTCTGTAGAAACTTATCTATCTCCCCAGAGGTAATGTGAGATTGCTTTCCGTCGGCTAACGGACTCGCAATGACAACCGTCTCATCATACTCCCTTCGTTTAGCTAATTTAGCAGACTCGATATCTAAACCGGTTTCCTCAGCTACTTCCTCATCGCGCATATCGCCAAATCCTCTGAAGTGAAATCCACCCTCTTCTATCACCTTACTCAGCAATTGTCTGACTTCCTCATAAGAAGTGCCTAACTCAATGACCAATAGCTCATCGATACTTCTGTGGTACTCAAATGAAAATGAGAAGTAGCCTCGCGGTATAAAAATGGCGCCTCCATTTTCCACTATAAAGGGATGAAAATTTCCCAATTTATGACGGTATACCTCTTGTTCGGCTCTGGTCTTCGCCGAACAAAATATCAAAGGCACACCTATTTCTTTGAGTCGGGTTACTCCAGCAATAGATTTTTCATATGAATAAGTAACTAAATCGAGAAGGGTGCCATCCAAGTCAGTGAATACAATTTGCCTCATCTTTAGCAGTTAACAACCTCGTTCGGCTGAATTGAAGCGCCTTTGGATAATTTGCGACCCTCTTTGACTTTCACCCCGTCACCTAAAACACAGTTGTCCAAAATCTCACTTCGTTGTTCAATGTAGCAATTGGAAGCAATAATACAATTCCTGAGCTTCACTTCTTTACCAACTTTGCAGTTTTGCCACAATACCACTTCTTCTACTGTAGTACCCTCCCCTATTTGACAGCCAGGACCGATAACAGCAGGGCCTTTTATTACCGAATCTCTATCGATAAAGCAGCTTTCACCAATTATTGCTGGACCCACAATTTGAGCTGAGGAGTGAACAAAACTTTCTCCCTCAAATTTCACATCCTTATCGCTAACATAACGAAGGAGCAGGTCGCGATTTAGTCTGAAGTACTTCTCGGGTGTGCCAATATCAATCCAGTAAGATTCAAATGGGTAGCCGTAGATAGCTCGCCCTTTTTCCAGAAGCGGAGGGAAAACATCATGTTCGAATGAGAAAAAAGTATTGGAGGCAACATAGCCCAAAATATCAGGCTCCAGAATGTAGACGCCAGCATTAATCATGTTGGTAGTCACTTCACTCCAATGTGGTTTCTCTATAAAATGCCTAACTCTGCTCTGTCCGTCAGTCTCTACCACACCGTAGATAGTGGGATCTTCCACTGGCGTCAAGGCTATGGTAGCAATAGGTTTTTTTTCACGGTGAAAATTCATCATGGCAGTTAAATCAAGGGCAGTGAAAATATCACCATTGAAAACAATGAAGGATTCACCCAACAATTTCTCAACAATTTTTACGGCTCCCGCAGTTCCCAATGGAAAATCCTCCACAGAATAGGTTAACCTCACATCAAAGCCACTACCATCGCCAAAGTAATTCTGGATTTGCTCAGGCAACTGGCCCATCGCAAGTATTATGTCAATGATATTATACTCCTTAAGATAATTGATAAGGTGTTCCAGAAAGGGACGATTCAACACCGGAACCATTGCCTTAGGAATGTTACAGGTAAGTGGACGCAACCTGGTTCCTTCTCCGCCAGCTAAGATAATTGCTTTCATGAGCTTTCCGTTCACGCTAAGTCTAACTTGCCTCAATTACACCGGTCAACGCTTTTGGCTATCAAACCTTACCTGCCAATCTTGTGTTACCCAAAGCACCCTGTTATAATAACTGCGCATCGTCGCCCTTTAAAGAAGAACAATATGAGTCAATTAGTCGGCGTTTTCAGCCAAGATGGTAGTGAGGTAGCGGATAAGTTAGTTGCCATGGTGGAAACCCTCCACTCTCAAGATGTTGCCAAAGCTAATTTCCAAGCCGGTAAGCCTTGGTCGGTTAGTTCATCCTTTGAAAATGTAACTGGCAACACAGCCTTAGCCGAACTATTTTCACCCATCGACATGAAAAATTTGGAGTATCCCTATTTAGATTACGGCGATAACCTGGTATTGATGTTTGATGGCCAGTTTTATAACCCGACTTCAATAATATCTGAGCTCCCTCGGAATCGTCGCCTGACCGATAACGCTACTGCCGAGGGACTAGTTTATCTACTCAAACAACACCGGGGCAACCTTGAACAAAAGCTAAAGAAAGCGTTAAAGAACCTGGATGGGAATTATGCCTTGGTGGTTAGCAACACCGACGAAACAATAGTGACACGGGATTCTCTAGGCACAAAGCCTCTCTATATTGCTAAAGATGGCAATTTCTCGGCTTTTGCTTCCAATAAGAAAGCTTTATGGAGAATAGGGTTAAGCAATGCTATGCCTCTGCGAGCCAGCACGCTTGCCGTATTTAATCGAAACGGCGTCAGAATCAAAAAGGCCTTTCTTCTCAGCAAGAGTGGGATTGAAATAAAAGACCTGGGGCAAGCTGTAAATTACTACCATGAAGCTATTTGTTCCTCGGTGCGAAAAAGGTTAACGGATGTAGATAAAGTTGGTGTGTTGTTGTCCGGAGGTGTGGATAGTTGTTTAATAGCAAAATTGGTGTCGGATATTGCTTCCTTTAATGGAATAAAGGTGACTGCCTACACCGCTGGTTTGGTTGATTCTCCCGATATAATGCTGGTCAAGCAATTCGCCAGGAAAATGGGAATTGACTACAGGGTAAAGGTATTAAGCACCGACGATGTCCAGAAGTATATCCCCAAGGTGATTGATGTGGTGGAGGAAAGAGATTTCATTCAAATTGAAGCTGGCATCGCTATTTACGCCGCAGCTGACATGGCTAGTCAAGATGGCATAAAGGTCATCTTTTCAGGGCAGGGAGCAGATGAACTATGGGGTGGATACAGCTGGTATCCCGATGTTCTACGCAAGGATGGTCGCCAGGAGCTTTCCCGAAGAATGTGGGATGACTTCACTATGGCTGATGTAGAGACCCTGGACCGGGAAAATAAGATAGCCAAGGCACATGAAATGGAAGTAATGTTTCCTTACCTTGATTCCGAGGTAGTGAAATTAGCTATGAGTGTAGCTTCTGAGTTGAAAGTGACTTCTGAAAATGACCGATTGGGAAAGCATCCCCATCGCCAGCTTGCTAAGAAAATTGGAGTCCCCAAAAAATATGCCGATAGAAGCAAGGAGGCTGCCCAACATAGCAGCGGTATCCACAGCGTACTAGATACAATAGCGAAGAGGAATGGGTTTGATGCTAATTTAGTTAATAAAATCGGTTATGCCAGCAGCAAGATAACCAATAAGAAAATGGGGAGCTCCTCGCGATATGGCTACCGATATGCCAAGAGCCGTATCTGGCAAATACCCGAACATGTCCAGCTTTATTTAGATATCACAGCATATAACGAGGAGATGCTTAACGAGCCAGAAAAAGAGAAAATACAGTCTTTCGTGGATAAAATATGAACCCCTTATTCCTCATGTAAGGCATAAAGTACACCAAGGTGGTCTTTTATAGCATCCATAAACTTCGCACTATTTGCTTTCCCTATTGGAGCATTGAAATGCGGGACAGGTGGTTCTTCCCCGCTATTTAAAGCCCCCTGGTTGACCAGTTCTCTTAGTATAAGTTTTCTTGTCCCTTCCTCACAAAGTGGCGAATGATAAATAGTAGCCAGCCCGTCAAGCAGCATGTGCTTGAGATGCTTTGTTCCTTTTTCCTCATGCATATGAGGGTTCCTGGTCTCGATTTGAAATAAGTCTATGCCACGCTCTACAGCTTCGTGGTCTATCTCGGGCAATATGCCGCCAAAACTTTCGAAGAGGTATACCAGCTCACCAGGTTCCACAGCATACCCGGAAGCATAAGGCAAAAGCTCAGCAAGCTTCATGCTTATAGCATGCTCTCCAGCATTTCCCGTCTTTATCACTTCAGTTTCAAAGTCCGTTTTGGAGAAAATCAAATCATTCAGGCACTTGTTAGTGGTTTGTGACACCCTTCCCCATTTCTTAAAGTATATCCCGCCTGAGATTTTAGTCTTATAATGCCATAATATCCTTACCATACTGTAAGGAGACCGAGCTAAGCTAAAACCAGCAGCGAAATCCCTGACATACTCTAATACCGCGCCAGGGAAATAATTGTCAGCATCAATAAAGCCAACATATTCTTTCTCTGCCACTTTAGCCATAAGTAAGCCCATTACCATAGCCTCACTTTTACCATCCCGTATCAGCCCATCCTCTCCTAAGATGTCATCATACCCCGCCCGCCTGGCAGCATCAGCAATGACGGGGTCTTTTTGATGTATAATGAAGGCATTGCGCATCGTATAGCGACAAATTTGATTCAAGGTATCCTTTTCCATTTTAAACCTATCAATTCTTCCCTGCTGGCTATTTGATACCACTATAATCAAGCAATCATGTGGCACGCCACTAATCACACCTTCAAATAACTTGAGCTTTTCGTCCTTAATTGGAATTACCACCGCCATCCTATCCTCAAAGGATTTGATGGTATCTTCATCTATTTTTATTACCCCCATGGCACCATGTGGAGGCAGCTCACCTTTAAATCCCGAATCTAACGCGATAACTCGTTGTATAACATTTATCCTTACCGCTCCAAAACGCTCAGTATACCTTGGACTCTCAATAAACATCTCCCCTCCACTAAAAAGAAAATAATATCAAAGTTAGCTATCTACCCAAATAAATTATACACAAGATGCCTTGAGTATTAAAATAAAACAAAGAATTTCCTCCAAAATAGCCAGGAGAACTTTCCAAGAATTCGAAACAGCGCGAGTTATTACTCCGGGAAATATCATCAATGCTGGCTGGGATAAGTTAGTAAAGATATTAGATTCTGGGGGTTATGTACGGTACGATTTCTCCACAGCATCCAACTTGCTTAACATAGCTAACAAATTAAAGAAACGGTATGGTTCTCTATAGAATTTATATGACCAATCTTTAGATAGTAAAAACCTGAAGGAAAAATTGCTTGAATCTAAAGGTATTGGTCCAACGGTGGTCAACATTTTCCTTAGCCTCATCAAGAGTTAACGGTTGGCTTTGAGAGAACTTCAGAGTATAATTAATCAGGTCGTTCAACAACAATAGCAAATCGTCTTTAGCAAGAATGCAGGTGGGTGTATGCCGAGTACAGGTGCGCCTTCCCGAGAATCAATCCCTTAAGGGTAAGCGTCGGGTAATTAAATCCATTACTACCCGGCTACACAATAAGTTTAATGTCTCTGTAGCCGAAGTGGATAATCACCATTCCTGGCAGCTAGCCACGCTGGGACTTGCCTGCGTTAGCACCCACAGAAGCCACAATGATGAAATTTTGTCTAACGCAATCAGGTTCATTACTCAAAACTACCCTGAACTGGAACTACTAAGTTCAACAATAGAAATCTTCCCAGCTCCCTGAAGTGCTGATGGATGTTGCTGCTTTCCTGCATCACCTTAAGACACTGCCTGTCTACAGGCAGCAACTGGTTCACATCCAACATATTCCTTCGCAACGTGTTGTCTGCGATGAGCTAGATGCACTGGATATCAAGCCTGCTCTTAAAGCCCGGCTTGAGTCACTGGGTATATCTTCTCTCTACAGCCACCAAATAAAGGCGCTAAACCTCACTCTTGCCGGAGAAAATATAATAATAGCTACGCCCAGTGCCAGCGGGAAAACTTTGTGTTACCACCTAGCTACACTGGAGGCAATTTTAACGAACAGAAATAGCTACGCTCTTTATCTTTTCCCCACCAAAGCTCTAGCCCAAGACCAATTATCCAGCTTGAAGGAAATAGCTTGTCCCAAGTTTCTTTCCAACGGAGCCATAGCTACATTTGATGGTGATACACCTCAGGCACAGAGAATGCGCATAAAAAAGCAAGCCAGAATAGTGCTCACTAACCCTGACATGCTTCACCTTGCCATTTTGCCAAATCACCAAGCGTGGTCGAGGCTATTTCGCAACCTAAGCTACGTAGTGGTCGACGAAGCACACGTTTACCGAGGTGTGTTCGGGTCCCATACCGCTAATGTGCTGCGAAGATTGCGGCGTGTTTGCGCCCTGTACAATTCCAGTCCTCGCTTCATTTGTTGTTCCGCAACAATTGCCAATCCTAAAGAACATGCTCAAAATCTAGTTGGATTACCATTTCAGGTAATTTCTCAAGATGGCTCACCTCATGGAAAGAAATATTTTGCCTTTTGGAATCCACCGATTATCGATGAGACTAAAAGCACCAGACGTAGTCCCAACAGCGAGGCAGCTTTTCTTTTCAGTCAGCTCATTGCTAGCAATATCCGTAGCCTTGTCTTCACGCGTACTCGCAAGCTAACCGAGCTTGTCTACATTTACACCCGGCAGCAACTACCATCTTCCCTTGGCTCGAAAATCAGTCCATACCGAGCAGGTTACCTTCCAGAGACACGACGCCAAATTGAACGCCAGTTCTTCAACGGTGAGCTTCTCGGTTTAGTAGCCACAACAGCTCTGGAATTGGGCATAGACATTGGTGACTTGGAGGCTACGGTGCTTACTGGCTACCCCGGAAGTGTTGCCAGTACCTGGCAGCAAGCAGGACGCAGCGGACGAACTACAGGCAGATCTCTAAGCTTCCTCATTGGCCAGGATAATCCTCTTGACCAATACCTCATGCGGCATCCAGATTTCTTCTTCAGCAAGAACTTCGATAATGCCTTGATCAATCCCGAAAATCCATACATCCTCGAACCTCATCTTCTATGCGCTGCCTGGGAAAAGCCTCTTGATAGTGGCGATAGGGACTTCTTTGGCAGTAACACTGGAATAGAAATGGACAGGCTAGTGCGTGAAGGCAAAATGAGGCAAGTTGGGAATAAGTGGTATCTTTCTCCCACTGTCGCTTACCCCGCCCAAGGCATAAATATACGAGCGACATCGAAGAATAACTATACTGTGTTTGATATTTCACAAGGATGTATGTTAGAGACCGTAGAGGAAAGCGCTGCTTTTTCTCAAATACACCCTGGCGCCATTTACCTCCACCAAGGAGAGTCCTATTTAATCGTCGAACTTGATCTAAGCACCCGCACTGCCATGGCAACCCCAACGCAAGTTGATTATTACACACAAGCCAAGGAAATCACCGACCTGAGTGTTACAAAGATAACCAGAGAAAAAGAGCATAAAGGCATAAAAGTCTACCTGGGAAATGTGGATGTTACCACCACAGTAATTGGCTTTAAGAAAAAGAGGCAATTCACTGAAGAAGTTATCGGCGAGGAGCCGCTTGACTTACCACCACAGAGCTTCTTCACACAGGCTTTATGGTTTGATTTGCCGCAAAAGGCGATCGATAGGATAACTGACGCTGGACTTGATTTCCATGGGGGATTACATGCTTGTGAACACGCTTCCATAGCTATACTTCCTTTATTCGCTCTCTGTGACCGAAATGATATTGGCGGCGTTTCTACTCCCTTTCATCCTGACACCGGAAAGGCACAAATCTTTATCTATGATGCCTATCCCGGAGGCATCGGCATTGCTGAGAAGGGATTCGAGATGATAACCGAACTATGGCAAGCTACCTTGAAGGTAATTCAGGAATGCCCCTGCTCAGATGGATGTCCATCTTGCATCCAATCGCCAAAGTGTGGCAACAACAACCAGCCACTGGATAAGAAGGCAGCGGTAATAATACTTCAGGAACTGACTGCTTAGCACGGCCGTAATCGCAACACTGTTGCATTTAAGCTTGCACCTTTATACAATATGACCTATGGTTCAAGACTCAATCCGTGTCCTGCAGGCTCAGGGCTATAAAGTTACCAGGCCTCGAAGACAGGTGCTTGAGATTCTCGAGGAGGCGGAAAAATCACTCTCTCCTTATGACATACAAAGGCTTTTGCGCCAACAAGGCAAACATCTAAACCATGTTACCATCTACCGTATACTCGACCTGTTCTGTAGTCTCAATGTAGTTCACAGAATTTTGTCGAGCGGTGGATTTGTGAAGTGCACCTTGGGCAACAAAGAAGGTTGCCACCGCTTTATGGTCTGCCACAATTGTGGAGTTACCCAAGAATTTGTTGCCCAACAGTTGTGTCTCCAGGAAAGCAAGTCTACCCAGAACCTTGGGTTTCATACTGAATACCATTTCTCTGAATCTTCGGGGCTTTGTTCCAATTGCTATAGGAAGCAACACCAAAAGCGAAAAAACGCCTAACCTCAATCCATTAAATAAAAGATGCTTAAGAGAATAGCACAGGAACTCAGAAGACACGCACTTTTCACTGCCCTTGGAGCTCTTACCGGAATTATCATCATGGTGATAATAGTTTTTGGTAATATTCCCACCCAGATTTCCCAGACTGCTTTCTACACTTTACACCCAATCCATGTTGTACTAAGCGCGCTGGTAACCACTGCAATGTACACCAAATACAGGAAGGCTAAAATTTGGGTAGTGGTTCTAATCGGCTGGACAGGCTCAATCGGAATAGCCACCATGAGCGACGCTGTAATCCCCTATCTGGGAGGAACTTTGCTTCATATCGAAATGGGGTTCCATGTGCCTTTTATTGAAACCTCAAAAATCCCCGTTATTGGAATCGAAAAGTGGATAGTGGTAAACGGTGCAGCACTTCTTGGCATCGCAATCGGTTATTGGAAGCAAACAACCAAAATACCACATTTCGGACATGTATTGTTGAGTACCTGGGCATCGCTATTCTACTTCACCTCATTTGGAACAGCGAATTGGCTTCCCTTGCTCCCTTTCGTTTTCTTATTCCTATTCCTCGCCGTTTGGATTCCTTGCTGCCTCAGCGATATAGTCTATCCACTACTATTCATCAAAAAGCAGCCATAGTTGCTCTTTCTCAATAGAAAATAATAGTCAGCAATACGGTTATAATGGTGATATCATATTTAATCCAGCAATTTGCGGGAGATTACATTGCTTAAGCAAGGGGTAAAGCAAAGTAAGGAAGCCTGGTTTGGCAAAATAGCTCATATTTTCGACCGGGGTTCTGTAGGCCAAGAAACTTGGGATGAGCTTGAGGAATTGCTTGTTTTGGCTGATGTCGGTGTGGAAACCACGAAGAAACTCACAGATAGAGTCAAGCAACGAGTAAAACTGGATAAGCTGACACAAGCCTCTCAAATAAGGGCAGCTCTGAAGGAGGAAATGGTAAATTTGCTAAACATCCCGTCAAAGCCGCTTAACGCTGACTCAATGCCTCAAGTCATCTTGGTAGTAGGAGTGAATGGCTCAGGGAAAACCACCAGCATTGCCAAACTGGCTTATGGTCTTACCTCGCAAGGGAAGCGAGTCATTCTGGCAGCAGCTGATACCTTCAGGCCAGCAGCTATAGACCAGCTAAGGTATTGGGGAGAGAAAATTGGTGCTGAAGTTATTGCTCACCAGCCAGGTAGCGACCCCGGAGCAGTTGCCTTCGATGCTATCCAGGCAGCACACAGCCGTCACGCCCAAGTAGCTATTATCGATACCGCTGGTCGGCTCCACACTAAGTTTAATCTTATGGAAGAGCTCAAGAAAATCAAGAGAGTGGCTGCTAAGCTTGACCCCACAGCACCACACCAAGTTTTATTGGTATTGGATGCCACTACAGGACAAAACGGTTTAACTCAGGCAAAGTATTTTACTGAAGCTGTAGGTATAACCGGGATTTTCTTAGCTAAACTAGATAGCACCGCCAAGGGAGGAATAATATTTGCTATTTGCCATGAACTAAACATACCCATTGCTTATATAGGCACTGGTGAGAGATTACAAGACATAGCCCACTTTGATGCCGAAAACTTTGTTAGTAGTATTTTATCCTAACTCAAGTTCCTGTATCATTATGGTTTAAGATTTTTAGCTACATTCTGTCATAGCCGCAATAAGGAGTAGGATGGAAACTCAAATAAAAGATGCAACTGAGCAAGTGGAGAAAAAACTGCCTTTGGAGGACGGCACCGTATATAGCCGAAGAAAGGGACTGGAGTCCCTTTCGGTATCCCCTTTACAGGATTATATTCCCATAGTGGGTGAGGAGCGGATGGAGACACTGGAAAAACTTGCCCGCAAACTCAAGGGAATAAGGATGTTAGGGATTAACTCAACAGCGGTAGGTGGCGGCGTAGCTGAGATGCTTTACTCTCAAGTGCCATTTCTGAATGCGTTGGGGGTAGAGGACGAATGGAAAGTCATGCGTGGCACCAAGCCTTTTTATAAAGTGACAAAAGCTATTCACAATCTTTTGCAAGGCAAGAAAGGAATCCTCACTCTTGAAATGATAAGGACATATTACAATACTCTCAAGGAAAACGCCGACCTTTACTCCAAAGACCTTAGCGATTATAAGCCAGATATAGTAGTCGTGCATGATCCACAGCCGTTAGCTTTGGCTCGCTATTTAAAAAAGAAAGGACAGAAGTGGGTTTGGAGATCCCATATCGATGTGGAGGAACAGACGTTGGAAGCCAATCCCACTTTATACGAGTTCATCACGTTCTGTGCTGCTTTCTATGATGCAGCGATATTCTCCGGCGCCCACTATGTTGTGGAGTACTGGCCTTTACACAAATACATAATCCCTCCGTTCATCGATCCTCTTTCCAACAAGAACAAGGAATTGACCCAAAGCGAAATCACGCATGTACTGGAGAAATATGAAATAGACCAGCGTATGCCCATGCTAGCCCAGATAGGGAGATTTGACCCCTGGAAGGGAATTGACCTGACCATCCAGGCTCACAGAATTGCCCGAACTGAAGAAAGATGTCAGCTAATAATAGCTGGCAATATGGCTCTCGATGACCCTGAGGGTGAAGCAATCTTCAACCAGATATGTGAGAAAACGAAAGATGACCCTGACATTCACATTATCACGCTTTCGAATGACCGAGACGTCAATGCCCTAGAGGTAAATGCTTTGCAAAGAGCTGCCAGGATAATATTGCAACCTTCGACCAAGGAAGGATTTGGGCTAGTTATTACCGAAGCCATGTGGAAGGGCAAGCCAGTGATAACCCGGGAAGTTGGGGCAATTCCCATTCAGGTTACAGATGGAGAGACTGGCTTCTTTGTTACTTCAGCAAAAAAGGCTGCTAGCAAGGTAATCCGCTTGTTAAGAAACCCAAAAGAAGCGGAATTGGTTGGAGAGAAAGCCCATGAATATGTCGAGGAGCACTTTTTGATGCCCGATAGGGTAGCAGACTACTTGAGAATCGCCAATTATTTCGTCCACGGTAAATTAGACCGCGCCGCCATAATTAGCTATCATCCATGGTTCAAGCTATCCAAAAGGAAGGGATAATTGCTTGTCATCAGCATAGACCCTGTCGCTTTTTCCATCGGCGCCCTCCAAGTAAGATGGTATGGGATTATGGTGGTTGCGGCCGTGGTAACACTGTTAGTCATCACCTTTCGAGAGACGAAGCAGCGTGCTGTCCCAGAGAGCACCACCTATAATCTATTCTTTTGGGGGATCATCGGTGGCATTATCGGAGGGAAGTTAGCTTACCTCATTCAACCGTGGTTACTCTATGGGGTAAACCCTTCCGAGATTATTTCACCCTATGGTTGGGCGCTGCATGGATCCATCATCGGTGGCATATTGGGGGGGGTGATTTACTGGCGAATAAAAGCAGCGCAAATTTCCCTCGAAGACATACCACGTATAGGCGATGCCGTGGCTACGGGAGCACCATTAGCCCAAGCAATTGGCAGAATCGGCTGCACCATAAATGGTTGTTGCTACGGCAAACTTAGCTCCTTTCTCTCTTTCCCCTGGGCAGTGATTTACACTCCTCGCGACACCATTCCCCCACAATACTGGAACGTACCTCTATATCCAACACAAATCTACTTCGTATTATGGAATCTGACAGTTTTCGCTGTGATGTGGCGATTACGGGGACGGCTCAAACCACAGGGCTCCCTTTTCTTTTTGTACCTTTGTCTCTACAGTGCTGGCGATTTTGGCTTGAGATTTCTTCGCGCCGATCCCCCGCTTCTCTTTGGGCTTCAAGAAGGACAAATTTTCAGTCTGGCAATATTACTGATGAGTTTACCTGTGCTTATTATCAGGATTCGCAGGTTTCAGCAGAAGGCCACTGCTGAACCTGCCGCTGGCACTACGCAGCAGCAAAGTCAACAAGATTAAGACGTAACACCTCCTCATCACCCCAATAACCCTTCTCCAACTGATATACAATGTCTATGTGGGTGGGGATTTCTTCCGCCAGCTGCTGCGAATTGAAATCAAATGCTTGCCAAGTTATATGATTCTGTCTTAGTTTTAGCTTCAAGTGCTTCCCTTCATTACCAAAATTATGACTTTCAACCACCTCTACCCCGCGGCTAAGAAAGGTAGGTTGAGGATTGCCCACCCCAAAAGGGGTTAACTTCTGAATTAGATTCAATATCTCTCCGTTAAGCATCGATAATGGAATTTCAGCATCGATGGTTAACTTCGGCTGGATATCCAGGTGAGAAAGCTGGCTTGTCCCCAGATCCATAAGCTTCTTTTCCAGTTGAGCCAAATCCTCTCGCTTTACAGTGAACCCTGCAGCTAAGGGATGCCCTCCAAAAGTGACCAGTAGGTCACGACATTCCTCCAGGGCGAGCGAGACATTAAACTCAGCTATACTTCGGCAACTGCCACGACAGAACTCCTCACCAAGGTTGACTATAATAACTGGTTTGTTAAGTTCCCGCGCTAGCCTACTAGCAACAATCCCAATAACACCAACAGGATACCCCTCATCACCTTCAATAATCACCGGAAGTTTCGCTTTGAGTTGTATCTGCTTCTTCACTTTATCCAATACCTCTGCGGTCAACTTCTGCCTTTCCCTATTCCTTCTTTCCAATTCCGCAGCTAAACTATGCGCCTCATCCAATGATTGAGTGGTAAGCAAGTGATAACTAGCCAAAGCACCCCCTGCCCTACCCGCAGCGTTAAGCCGAGGGCCTAAAGTCCATGAAATTTCCCCAGCATCAATCTTACCAATCTCCAATCCAGCCTGTTTAATCAACTCTTGAAGTCCCAACCGGCGAGTATTATTGAGAACCTTCAATCCTGTGCTCACCAGGTAGCGATTTTCACCAACAAGGGGAACCATATCAGCAACAGTGCCTAAAGCAACCAAATCTAGCAATCCACGAAGCTGCGCCTTCCTATTATCCCGGTAGAATAACGCTTGTAGCAGCTTCAAGGCAACACCTACAGCAGCTAAATTTGAAAAAGGATATCGAGAATCACTTCGCTTCGCATCAACTACAGCTGCTGCCGGAGGCAACACCTCAAATGGCAAATGGTGGTCAGTGATAACCACATCCATACCTAATTTCCCGGCTTCCTGTACTTCGTTGATGTCACTAACTCCACAGTCAACAGTGATGATCAGGCCAATCCCCTGACTACCAAGCCTTTCCATAGCCACCGCATTCAAACCATGTCCTTCATCAACACGGTCAGGAATGTAAGGGACAACCTCGCCACCAAGCCATGATAACCCCTCTGCCACCACAATTGTGGCCGTGATGCCATCGACATCGAAATCACCATAGATAGCGATTTTTTCCCTTGAAAGCAAAGCCTTATAAATTCGGTCCACCGCTGGAGTCATATCAGGAAGTAAAAAGGGATCGCCTTCAAGACGATGGTCGATGGTCCAGAAGGATTCTATTTCATCAGTTTGCACACCACGATTATAAAGGAGCTGGGCAATCAATGGTGGAAGACTCGAAGCACGCAGATATGCCTGAGGTGCCGCAGGCAAGAGATGCCACCGAACTCTAGGGACCAACTTCATGCTCAATCACCTGTATGAAAACCGTTAACTATACCACGATGATAAAACCAAGGTAAATACTACCAATTTGACCGCCCCATCAAATAATAAATATAATCCTTTTATGCATAACAAAAGAACCTTAAAGGTAGCCTTGTATACATTGGGCTGCAAATTGAATCAAGCAGAAACTGAATCGCTAATTGACCAATTCCACGAGGCTGGTTACCAACCGGTATCACCAAACGGTATAGCAGACATCTATATTGCTAACACTTGCACGGTCACTCAGCTTGCTGACCGTAAGTCGCGCCACTGGCTCAGGCTGGCAAAGCGGAGAAATCCCCAGGCTTTAACCATCGCTACCGGGTGCTATGCTCAAAGAGCTCCCCAAGAATTAACACCTATTGCTGACCTCATTCTGAGTAATGAGGAAAAGAAACACCTGATTGAGAGCATAAGGACCTTTTTATTCGAAGCCTGTCCTTCGCACGATTATGCTGGTTTAGCTTCTTGTTACTCTGGCGAAGAAAAGCGATTGAACAAACTCGCTCAGAATAAGTCCCGCCAAGCAAGTTCCACCGTAAACGGTATTTTTAGAGTTCGCTCCTTGGTAAAGATTCAGGACGGCTGCAATAGCCAGTGTGCTTATTGCATCGTGCCTAAAGTGCGAACTTCCCAATTTTGCTTACGAGCCTCGGAAATAATCGGCACGATTCAGGGAAAAGTAGCCATCGGCTATAGAGAAATTATTCTCACCGGGACAAAAATCGGCTGCTATGAAGATGGCAACAGCAATCTTGCTACCTTGATAAAGCACATCTTTAGTAACACAAGAATTGAGCGACTGCGCCTTTCTTCACTGCAACCTCAGGAACTCTCCCCAGACTTTCTAGCGCTATGGCAAGACAATACGTTATGTCCTCATTTTCATCTGGCGCTCCAGAGCGGTAGTGATACGATGCTTAAGAGAATGCGCCGCCATTATTCCCTAGACGCTTATAGAAAGGTGACAGAATTGATTAGGCAAGAAATACCCGCAGTGGCCATCACCACTGACATCATTGTCGGCTTCCCTGGGGAAAGCGATGAGGAATTTGAACAAAGCTACAATTTTTGCCAGCAAGCTGGCTTTGCTAACATCCATGTTTTTCCTTTCTCTGCTCGACCTGGAACTGAGGCAGCCAGAATGCCTGACCAGGTAAGCACCAAAGTAAAGAAGGAACGCACTCGAAGGATGCTGGATTTATCGCAAAGTTGTCAGCATAGCTTTCAACAGCAATTCTTAGGCAAAACCATGGCTGTCTTATGGGAAAAGGAAACGAACCCACAGAGTGGTATATATTCCGGACTGACCGATAATTATATTAGAGTATTCACTCACAGCGAGAAACCATTGAGCAATGAAATAGCGGAAGTCAGGTTAAACGGGTTTCACAACCAAGGAATGTGGGGAGACCTAATTGAAAATTCAAGTTAAGGTAAAGCCTGGCTCAAAAAACGAAGAAGTTACCCAGAAAGGCGACACTCTTATAGTCACAACTAAAGAGCCACCAAAGGAAGGCAGAGCCAACCGGCAGGTCATTAAGTTGCTAGCCAAACACTTTAAGGTGCCTCAAAATCAGGTCAAGCTCATAAGCGGCTTCAAACAACGGGATAAGGTCGTTGAGATTGTACAAAGATAAATTGCAACGAAAGAGCAAGAGAACTTGTGAGGTTATGTTCCCCTTTAAGTTTCAGACAGGTAGAAAAATTTTGTTATTTGGCTTATAATCATTATAATTAAATTGTGAACAATAGCCCAGCTGAATTTGAACTTCGGTGTAGAATTAACTTAGGAGGGAACTATAAATGGCTAAAAAGAAAAAGATACTTGTAGTAGATGACGAGTCAAATATAAGATTGCTGGTCAAGAACATGCTTGGCACCCGCTATGATGTCATCGAAGCGGGCAACGGAGACGAAGCTATAACCAAAGCTCAAAAAGAGAAACCCGACCTGGTTTTGCTGGATATCCTAATGCCCGGGAAGGATGGCTTTACAACCTGCAATCAACTCAAAGCTGGTAAAAGTACTAAGGATATCCCTGTGGTCATGGTCACTGCTCTCCAGCACAAATTGGATGAGAAGCTTGCTTTAAGCTTGAAGGCTGATGGATATATGAGAAAACCTTTCACTTCCGAAGACCTACTAGCCGCGATTCGCGCTGCATTGTCTCCTAAACACCAAAAGTAACCCCGTGAAATGTCAAAAATAAAGTAAGTTCTTCTGCTATTGTTCTATGCGTATTTATCAAAGGCTGGATGTTATAGCTTTTCCTCTGATTGTGTTGAGACCTTAGCTTCTGTCGCTACAGGCAAAGTGAAACAAAAGGTGCTGCCTTTACCTGGCACGCTTTCGATCCAGATGTTGCCCCCATGGTGGTCAACTATGGTTTTACAGATATATAGTCCTAGACCCATGCCATCATATTGCTCAGTACCTCGCCCAAAAGGCTTGAACAACTTGGCTTGGTCTTCCTTCGAAATACCAATTCCCGTATCAGCTACCTGAATCAAGATATTTTTGTCCTTTTCTTCCGCAGTGATGCTAATCATTCCAACAGAGGTAAACCTTACAGCGTTACTTAACAAATTCGTTACGACTCGGCTCAATCGCTCTTTATCCCCATATATTGGTGGTAAGCCAGGGAGGATAGTCACCTTTAAGGATAACCCCTTTGCCTCAACCGCTGGTTCCGCCGAGGCTATTGGCGGCTCCATAATACTTGAGACATCGTGCACTTTCATATGCCAGCGCAGTGTGCCTGCTTCTTCTCGAGATATGTCAAGAATATCATCAACTAGATGCCCTAAACGCCGAGATTCATTGGTTATGATTTCAAGGAAGTACTTTGATTCTGAATCTATCTTGGTCTTTTCACGCAGCACTTCCGAAAATCCTATGATTGAGGTGAGTGGATTACGAAGGTCATGAGATAGGCCGACAAGAATCTGCTTCTTCTCTGCGTTGAGCTCTTCAAGCCGCCTGATTAGCTGCTCCAGCCCCTTGTTTGTTTCCGCCAACTCCTCAGTTTTGAATTTAACTTCATTGGATGCAAAGCTTCCCATGAATACCATCAAACCAACACAGACGGTAAAAAAGGCCAAAGAAAAAATAGCTAGAGGAGGGCTGGGCTCAAGCATAACCACACCGGGAAGTTGGCTTGCTTTAGGCAGGAGTGTTACTCCCGCGACAAACAAAGAAGCAATCCCGAGGAGACTCCAGCCTGCCAAAGACAAATTTAGAAATATGCTGACACTCAGCAGATACACCACGAAAAGCATAATGAACGGACTATACAGATAGCCACTAAAGTAAACTATGGCCATAATCCCGACCATATCAACAATTAAAGTGCTCAAACCTACCCAAATTATTCGCCTATAGTCCTCTGCTTTCTTATATGCCGCTGGCCTCAGAAGATAAAAGTAAAGAAAAGTATTAGCGGATATTCCCACCGCGGCTATGATGTGGAACGGAAGCATTGAGAAAGAAAGTACTCCCTGGGTATACCCAATTAAAGCAAAACCCCAAACGCCCATAATCAGCATGTAACGAATTCTAGCTGTCCAGATAGCATTCCTGCGGAATCTCGGTGCAGATAGCTCAACAAGAAATCTAGGTAATTTCAGACTTGCCCTAGGAACCCGTTTGCTTACTGACATAACCAGATTATAAACAAATGAGGTTATTTCAACAAGGTGGTACGCATCATCTATCTTACTTAAGCAACCTTCGGATAATTTGTTTCACATACAACACTTAACATCCCAAAAACAAACAAGAAAGAGAATAAATTTGTAAATAAACATAAAGAACCAGATTTTACTTGCCAATTTGTGATCTTTGGTATACAATCAATTGTTCATTAATTTTGGTTTTGGGAGGTGGAATTCATGGAAAACATGACGTTCCCTAAATGTCTGAAGTGCGAAAAAGGAGACCTCGTACCGCTGTCTGATTTCGGTGGTCAGGGAGCGGCTGTTCACTACAAATCTTGGGTATGCACCAATCCTGATTGCGGCTATAATCTAAAAATCAGGAATGGCGAAATATACTTAAACGAACCTATTCTCAGCGGAGCAATCCACAGCCGCCGCGCATAACAGACGGTATTCCAAAATCGACTGCACTTGAGCCGGTTAGTTGATTTGATAATAGATTCCCTTTTCCCAAAGCGGTGTATCGGCTGCGGGAAAACGGGGGCCTTTGTATGCTCTGATTGTCAACAGAGTGTGCCCAAGCTGTTGTCCCCGTTTTGTCCCAAGTGTGGCAAACCCCAGGTTAACAGTGTCCTATGTGCCGCGTGTCGCCAAAGGCAAACTGCAATCGATGGGATTCGCTCACCTTTCCGCTTTGAAGGGGCAATGCGCCAGGCTATCCATCAGCTAAAATACCAGAACTTGAAGGCAATCTCTTCATCTTTAGCTGCGTTATTAGCTGATTATTTGCTACTCACCCCCCTGCCAGGCGAAGCTCTTGTTCCCGTACCTCTTCACCCACGACGGTTGAGAGAGCGAGGTTATAACCAAGCAGCCCTCTTAGCTAAAGAGTTGGGTAAACTTATGAACCTGCCTGTCATTATGGATTGTCTTATTCGTGTCAAAGAAGCAAAACCTCAGGTAAGGACAGCAACTGTGAAAGAGCGAAGGGAAAATGTGACCGGTGCTTTTGTATGTCGTGGTGATAAAATAAATGGTAAGCAAATCATTCTGATTGATGATGTGTGTACTTCGGGAGCAACGTTGGAAGCTTGTGCCACAGCTCTCAAAAATAATGGGGCTATTTCAATATGGGGATTAACCATGGTTATGGAAATTCTAGAATGAGGAGGAAATATGAAGCTACAAATTATCACTAAGAATGTAGAGCTTTCGGAATCAATGCTTGCATACGTCAACAAAAAAGCTACCAGATTAAATCGTTATCTTTCTATCATCAGTGAAGGGAGGTTAGAGATTTCTAGAGAAGATGCAAAGCTACCGACGGAGCGATTTATTGCTCAGCTCACCATTAATAGCAAGGGAACTCTGATTAGAGCTCAAGTGAGAGCCAGCGATGTTCCAACTGCTGTTGATAATGTCATCAACGCACTCACACAGCGACTCAAACGATTCAAGGGCAAGCTGTATTATAAAGGGAGGGGAATCTCTGCAGCCCGCCAGGAAACAGCACCTGAAGTTGAACAACAACCTGTCATGAAGGTGGTAAAAACCAAACATTTTCTAGTCAAACCCATGTCCACAGAGGAAGCAATAACCCAGATGGAGCTCTTGGGACACGATTTCTTCCTGTTTATCAACTCAGATACCGATAAGCTCTGCCTGCTATATCGCCGTAAAGATGGCGCTTATGGGTTGATAGAAACAGAGATGGAATAGCAAGGGCACACTTTCATGGCCTTTAAACCACCTATATGTTGTGTATAGTCCAGATTAGCTGCAAACTCTCAAGTACAGCAACTTCTTAGTTCTGAAATCTCTTCTGGTGATAATTGCTTCTCATTCTACGGAATCTTAGACAAAATCGAGCCCGCGATGGGCTTGAAAATCGGTGCTCCATCTACGCTGAAAAATAAAGAAATTCCACCACAAAGGTGGCAAATTTTCATTTGCTCCCCGGGTAGGATTCGAATCCGTTAGCCAACGGATTAACAGCCGCCTATCTTCTCCCAGGTCAGTTAATTCCCCCTTAAAATCCCTCGGAGAAACTCCCTGCCCCTCTGGCTCTTTAATGCTTTCTCCCTTCTCATAACTTCCCGCCGGGTGCTACATTCTTCACTATAAAACAGCCGCCAGGGACCTTTATTCCTTTTGGTATACAAGGAACCCCGCCTGGACAAATCATTATGCTCGCTTAATCTCCTCTTAAGCTCATTGGTCTACCCAATGTAGATTTTAGCGTTATCGTCGCTTACCAAAGCGTATACATGGTACATATTAAAGGCTCTTGTCTAAAAAGCTCCCCGGGCAGGACTCGAACCTACAACCAAGCGGTTAACAGCCGCCTACTCTACCATTGAGCTACCGGGGAAAGGCATCTAATAAAGCTGCCGAGCCAGGATTCGAACCTGGGCTAAGGGATCCAAAGTCCCCCGTGCTACCGCTACACAACTCGGCAACCATCACTTAATCCTGTGCCGAAGGTCGGATTCGAACCGACACGGGAGTTGCCTCCCAACAGTTTTTGAGACTGCCGCGTCTACCATTCCGCCACTTCGGCATATATACTAACCAGTGCCGAGGAGCAGAGTCGAACTGCTGACACGCGGATTTTCAGTCCGCTGCTCTACCACTGAGCTACCTCGGCCTCAAAGCTAACTTTTCCAAAAGTCACGACAAAATAGCGACAGAATTTTTATTTCTGCCTTCCGGTAGCACTCCGTCAAGTAATGCCATGGCTTCCTCTTGCATCCCTTCAATTATATGGCTGTAGGTGTCCATTGTAAAGGCTACCGAGGCATGACCTAGCGCCTCACTGATTACTTTAGGCTTTGCCCCACGAAGTAACATGAGGCTGGCAAAGGTATGTCTCAGGTCATGGAAGCGAACATTCTCCAATCTCGCCTTTTTAACTATCTTGACGAAGGCATGGCTTACTGTCCCAGGGTCTAACGGCCTTCCGTCAGGGTAAGCAAAAACAAGATCATCTAAACCAAGCTGCCTTCCTAACTCCAGGTATAGCAGCACCCTCTCCTCATGGTATTCTCTCAGGAATAATGCTAGTTTAGGGGTCATAGCGACACGGCGTCGGCTATGGCTTGTCTTAGGCTCCATAAACCGACATATACCCCGTCTCTTGTATAGCACCTGGCTAACCGATATTGAGAGCAAATCAAGGTCAAGGTCTCGCCACCGTAAACCTAACAATTCAGCCTGTCTAAGTCCTGAAGAAACAGCAGTGTAATATACCGGGTAATGATAGCTATCCTGTGCTGCCTCCAGTAATACTTGAACCTCAAAGGGTGTTAGGGTCCGCATGGCCTTACCTTTCCATGATGGTGCTTTTATCAACTCACAAGGATTACTGCCAAGATAACCCATTTTAATAGCATCCTTCAGAGCTTGGCTTAATAGCCGATGATGTGAGGCTACTGTCCGAGCCGATAGTTTCTTTTGAGCCTCACCATAATAGTTCCGTATTGCCTGCGGGTTAAGGTGCTTTAGCTGAGTTTTCCCCAGGGCTGGTACTAAGTGGTGCTCTACTATGCTCTGATAGCCTTCAAAGGTACGAAGTGAACAATTACTCCTGGCATAGCCTTCGAGCCAATTCTGAAGGTGCTGTGCTAAGGTGAGCCGTCCTGGAGGGCTATAAATGCCCTTCTCCATATTGACCAGTAGCGAATTAAGTCTCTTTTGAGCGTCACCTTTGCGCCCATGTACTGTTTCAAAACGTCGTTCACGCTTTCCTTCAGCATTGATACCGATATCAATAGTGATTTGCCAGGATTGCTTACCTTGTGGCCGAATTGATCCTTTCATTTCGTTTTACCTCCTTTGCTTTCAACCTATTTAATTCAGCGATAATACGCTTCTTTTTAGTTCGTCTGTCAATTCTTCTCCTGAGCCTACCAGATGCTATCAGGTCATTCTCTATATATTTAGCTTTCTTAACTAAATCGTCTGGATTAGCTTCTATGAGTGCGGTTAGCTCTGCCTCACGTTTTGCCTCGTATTTCTTGCATAACTGCCGTACCCTTTCCCTGGATATACCTAACAGCCTTCCAACCTCAGCATTGGATAAGCCTCTCGCCCTTAATAGCCATATATCCTCTGGGCTAAATCGGGACAATAAGATGTGCGCGTGGCAATCAGGGCAAACCATCGCTAGATTTCCGAAAGACTCGTTATTAGTATCACCGTCCAGATGATGAACCTTACCCGGATAGTAGATAGCACTACCATGGCAATGTTTTTCTCTACAGGACTTGCCTACCACCTCTACCCCCTCCCCCATTATCAGTTGCTCCAATTCCTCCTCTAAATCGTACCCTTTGTTTTCAGCTTCTTCATCGAGATATTTTGTCCGTTCCAGCCTGCGGCGAATTTTCTGTAATTCATTTTTAATTTCAGATATTCTATTATAGCCTGGGGAGTTCCTCTGCATAACCATATTGAAATTATACCAAGGGGTAGCAAAAATGTCAAGATATATTGCCAATCTATGTGTAATATTGTACTTTGATTTTCCACTTATTTTTCCCCCTGGCAATGATACTACCTGTCATGTCTTGCCTCCTTGTCTCAGGTATATGGTAGATTGTGCATGTACACATTTTTACCGTCTTTTCCCACTGAGTCCTTGATAGTAATTTCAGGGTGTGATAGAGTGACATAGTGGGGTAGAGTTATACCTTGGAACCCTCAAGTATGCCTGCTTTTGCAGGCGTGGTGCATAGCTAACAACGAGGGTTTTTTTATTCAGTTTTACCGTTAACTCCCGTGCGTCAAAGAAGCCAAAATCGTTCTTAAATGCCAAAAGTTCACGCACGGTGACTGACCTAGTTTAAAATTTTAATAATTTGGTAGCCTAAAAGAGGGCTACCGGGCATGCGAAGGCGTGTCAAAAGGAGAAATCTTTTTGGTGCGCCTTTTTTTATTGCCAAAAAAAACAAATACAAGGAGGTATAAAGATGCCAATTGAGAGTGACGAGAGTGAAAGAGTGGTTTACTCGGTGGGTGAGGTATCACGGCTGCTGCAAATTTCCCGCAACCTGACCTATCGGCTCTGCCGGGAGCACAAGATCCCAGGGGTTATCTTTTTGGGGTCCAAAAGAATGGTGGTATCGGCGGCGGCGATTGACAGGTTACTTGAAGGAAACGGGCAGTCTGAGAGCTGAAAGGAAATATAGGAGGGACAGACAGATGGAAAACCTTAGGAAAGCAAACTTCGAAGATGAACAATTAATCTGTGTTGACTGTGGGAATACCTTCATCTGGACAAGGGGCGAACGTTATTACTACGCATCGAAAGGATTAGCTCCACCTAAGAGATGTCCCCAATGTCGGCTGAAACGAAAGCTGACATTGCTCCCGGAGGTGGTGCGCAATGGATAGAGAGTATGTCCAAATTGACGAAAAATGGCGGTTGGCAGGTAAGCCAGAGACAGAAGCCATAAACGACACGAACACTTATTATAGTTATAGACGAACAGACACGGGGAACGCTGAGTTACTGGCAAGTTTATTTGGCCCAGACCTGAGATATGACCATAAGAGACGAAGATGGCTATTATGGAAGGAAAATTACTGGGCTCCTGACCAGGATGGTGCAATAGCAAGGCTGGCAGTAAACTCTGCTCGAGCAAGGTATTCCCAGGCTGAGAACATCAAAGACTTAAATGAACGACGGGAAGAGGCAAAGTGGGCTATATCCTCGGAATCCAGGATGAGAATTGAGGCAACTCTAGCAATGGCCCAGAGTATTCACCCGATTGCTGATAACGGTGATGACTGGGACGACAATACCATGCTCCTGGGAGTAAATAATGGAACAGTAGACCTGAGAACTGGGCAATTACGACCTGGCAACAGGGATGACAGAATCACCATGAACACCGGAATAGACTATGACCCTAACGCAAAATGTCCTCGATGGGAGCAGTTTTTAGCTGAGGTTTTTGAAGATAATGCACTTATTGACTGGTTGTGGCGAGCATTGGGGTATTCAATAACCGGCGATACCACGGAGCAATGCATCTTTATCGGACACGGCATTGGAGCGAACGGTAAGGGCGTTTTTAGCGGTGCTTTGCAGGGTATATTGGGCGATTACGCTTACAGTTCGCCATTCTCTACCTTTGAGCTTTACCAAAGGACCAGTATTCCAAATGACCTGGCTGCCTTAGAGAACAGGCGGTTTGTCAATAGTAGTGAGACCAACGATAACACCCGACTGAATGAAGCCAGGATTAAGGCAATTAGCGGTTGTGATCCTATAACTGCCAGATTCCTTCATGAAGAGTTTTTTACTTTTTGGCCTCATCTGAAATTGTGGCTATTCGTGAATCACAAACCTAAAGTCGTTGACGATTCATTCGGATTCTGGAGACGAGTTCGCTTGATACCGTTTACCAGGCAATTTACCGGTGAAGACGAGGACTTACGTCTGGCTGAGAAGCTGAGAGCTAAAGCATCGGGAATTCTGACCTGGCTGGTCCAGGGGTGTTTAGAATGGCAGCGACGCGGACTGGAGCCGGTGCCTGAATGTGTGAAGGCTGCCACACAGGAATACAAGGCTGAGTCCGATGTACTCGCGGGCTTTGTAGCAGACAGATGTATTGAACTTCCTCAAGCGAGCGTTAAAGCATCAGAATTTTATACTGAATACAAAAACTGGGCCGAAGGTGAAGGACTGCAAGGCCGAGAGGTATTGTCTTCAACTGCCTTTGGCAGAAGGATGGGGGAGAGATACTCAAAAGTTAAAGCGAGGAATTCCAACTTCTACTCTGGCATTGGGCTTGTTAGTGGAGGGTTTGTGGAGGGTTTTGAAGCTAATGTCACGGAAAACGATGTTTTTCCTATATACAATGATTCTCGCGTAGAAACCAAGAAAACTATCCACAACTATCCACCAAAGCTAGAAGTATCCACCAACCTTCCACAGAATGATAACGTCACAGAGGGTAGTCCATCACACACAGGGTGGCTAGGTGGCAATTAAGGGCGGACAAAGTGTCCGTTTCTTAGAAAATAACGCCTTTTGTAACGCCAACTTAGCTTTGAAGGGTGATAGGTTTACCAATGAAAGCAGAGGTTTATTAGTTCCATGATATGGATAGCAAGGGCAAAAAAATATCTTTGTATGGAGGAGAGAGAAAAGCGAATGAGCCATGGGACAATGAGGGTTGTAGCTTCGGAAAACCTGAGCATCTTGAGGCGGTAAAAGCATGGCTAGAAAATACACAGCATAAAAAGAGGTAACTAATGAAATTGACTGCAGATGAGAAGGAAACAATAATAAACTTCGATGAGACCAGCAACCCAGCTTCTATATTCACCTACAACAAAACCTGGCAGAGGCATCTTGAGAAGATAGGGTTACAGCCAATTATGGACAATGGCATTGGTGGCAAGGAATACAGGATAGATAAGAAGCGTATTCCCATGCCGAGAGCACCCAAGAAGTTATCGGCTGAGGCTAGGGCAAAAGCAGCCGAGACACTGCGGAGAAACCGTGTTTTGAGTGCCAAAAACAAGGTTATAACCACAGGTCTGAGAGTATAAAAAGGTCGTGTGAAGTATTACTCGAAAATCAAGTTTTGAGTGCCAAAAACAAGGTTAATCCTACTTTACAATTGATAAACAATAAGAAAAACATAGACGCCTTGAAGGTTATACCCCGGCATCTTAATGAGCGCCAGTAAGAACCCCAGATGAAAGGAAAAAGGATAAGGGAGGGGGAGATGAATCATAAATTTATTGCTCTTCCACAACCGAGCAGGCAGTCAAACGCAAGATTTCACAGAATGGCAATAGGGGGGGTACTAGCCATTTTCCCTATCTGATTTACTTCCATTTTACATAGCCATTTACCTACGACAAAATCATTTTAGCCTATCTATTCTCCTATAAGAAAATGACCTAAAATGCCCATAAACATGCCAATTTAAGGCCTAAAATGCATTTCTATATTGCGTATTTCCTGACGCCTTCCCTGGATAATCAGGACGGGGTGTGCCTTTGGGGTTTCAATACACTGTGTCGGTCAACAATTCCCCATTTATGTGTACTCGGTGTCAAAGCTATGTAAAGCTAGGGAATTCTGAACCTACGTCTAGATGGACATTACCACACCTTCAATAGGGGTACCCCCTTTGGTTTTGTTGACAGAGTTGAAGTAGGGTATGATATAATCGACTACCGCACAGGAATAATTAATACGAGAGTTATAGACGCTTTCCCACAACTGAATAAGCTTGGGAGTTAGGGGTGAAACAAGGGCACTGGAGTTGTTGTTTGATAGCGGCTACTGGTGGCTCTTTGGTTGAGAACATGCTTTTGGAAAGGAAGGGGCTAATCCTATTACCCACTGTTGTGGTAGCCCGTACACTAGGTAAATTAAAGTTAGATAGGCTGGCGGAAGCAGTGAGATCATCAGTAAAGTGCGAGTAGGAGAAAATGCAGCAAATGTTATTTTTACAAAAGCCCGAGGAAATTAAGGAGGTTAAGAGGAGATGAAAAGGATAACAATGGTAATGCTTTGTATAGTGCTGGTGGCCACTTTGTTTGTGGTGGGGGTGCCGAGCACACCAGTCTATGGGGAGGACATCCCCGCGCCTGAGCAGTTGCCAGGCTGCCACTCAACGCTGACTACCTCTGATGGTAATATCCGGGATGATGAGTTGGCCGATTACATTGCCAGCAAGATACCTAAGGATGGAAACGGCGTACCACAGGTCAAGGATGTGAAGATAATGTGTGAACAGTGTTTTGGTGGGGGTTTTGCGGACGACTTGGAGCGGGTCTTTGGACCGGGTGGTGCGTGCGAGGGTGTGCCGTGGGTATTCGGCTCAGCCAGCGGGGCTGACGAGCCATCCGAGGGTTGGGAAGATGGGACCAACACTGACAACGGTTTCGGAGATTGCTGGACAGATGCGCTCGCAGGTGCGGATAGCAGCCCAACGAACCCAACTGACGGCTCCATTAGGGATGGTACCTCTGGTAACGTAAAAGAGGACTTTGAGACCGCCCGGGATAACGACGACTCGGGTCCAAACCATGACAATGCGGAACAACCCGTGGTTGCCAGTGGCAATGGCGGCGATAATATTCAATGGAACGCTACCGGAACCGATCACGAGGCCGTGGTCTTCGGCGGAAGTCAAACCGACCAGAGACATCACAATGATGTCGACAACGTTGAAACGGCCCTTGAAGGTGTCTGGCCCGATGGCTCCTATAACATTCAAAAAATTGATGGCGGTACCACACAGGATCTCAAAAACGCCATCAACGTCTCCTGTTCAAACCTGGATAACAACACGCAACTGGTACTGTACTTCACCGATCACGGCGATACTTCCTTTGACTGGGGTGAGTTCCTGGAGTGGCTGTTACCCTACTACATCTATGATCTAATAAGCATCGAGTTTGACTTGCATGCAGGCTGGGAGGAAGGTTTAACTGCTATGCACAGGCAGGGTGATGGTCCTTCGCCCTTCATCAGCTTGGAGCTTGTCGAGCCCATCTACGGCGAAGAGTGGAGTATGTTGCTCAATAATGTCACGATTCCCTTGCCAGCTGGGAACCTGACGGGCGAGTTGCAGCTACCTGTGAACTGGACGAGCATCTATACTGGCACCAATTATCTGGAAATATTCCCCCTCGGTGAACCGACTGGACCGATGGTGCTAAACAATCTAGAACTGAGCAGTGGCCCAATCAATGAAGTTGAGAAGCAAACCCTACCCGTCGTTGTCAGAGATCTGCCTCCTGATGCTCTAGACCTAGACGCCGAATATCCTGGAGATACATTCGATGTCTACGTGAACTTCAGTGCACCGGAGAATGAGACCAACTCCATCTCTCTCACCGACCTTGCTCCCCCTGGTTGGGAGGTTGAGACTAATAATGCGTGGTGTTACCCAATTCATGCAGATTTGAACATGAGTCCTGGCAATAAGGCGGAGTATGCCTGGAACGGGCCTTTTCCTGAAGGCACTAACTTCAGCGCCAGGTACAGGGTAACCATTCCGGCGACTGCCGAACCAGGAATCCATGAGTGGCCCGTGTGTCCTGACATGGATGAAGCCTGGCTTGAATACTGGTTTGGTGCCTATGGACCATTCGAATCGTGCATAACGGGCGACTATCAGAAGATAGTAACAGTGCCTGGTACGGTATGTGGAGAGACCCGCGATGTTAACGCGGACCTGCTAACCAGTACGATGGTTGTTCTAAACGAGG